>Ga0074198_1000504_pt1 | contig 39663 bp, 37 predicted proteins | sample EPASupsiteSAE323_FD_64527 | JGI IMG/M metagenome (GOLD analysis project Ga0074198, IMG submission 64527) | Bioremediated contaminated groundwater from EPA Superfund site, New Mexico - Sample SAE3-23 | ecosystem: Environmental > Aquatic > Deep subsurface > Groundwater > Contaminated ... | reverse complement strand
CGGAGGACATACCGGGGCTCTACTGGAACGGCTGGAGCCGGATGCCACAGTAATTGCTCTGGATCGGGACGGGGAGGTATTGAATAAGACCAGAACTCGTCTGGCTGACCCCAGAGTGAGATTCATACAGGGTGATTTCAGGCAGCTCAAGGAGATGCTGAACGCAGATGATATTACTTTAGTAGATGGACTAATGATTGATTTAGGGGTCTCTTCCTTTCAGTTGGACGAATCGGAAAGGGGCTTCAGTTTTCACGAAGATGCCCGGCTGGATATGAGGATGGACCGCAGTCAGGCTTTAAGCGCCTGGGACATAGTGAACCATTATGAGCCGGCGGAATTAGTCCGGATTCTTTTTCGATACGGAGAAGAGAAATTCGCGAAATCAATTACCGCAGCTATTGTCAGACAGCGAGTCTCAGCACCTATCGATACAACCCTGGAGTTGGTCGGAATAATCCAAAATGCGGTACCAGCCAGATATCGGCGGGAAAAGCATCCGGCACGCAAGACCTTTCAGGCCTTGAGAATAGAGGTCAACCGTGAACTGGAAGCCATCGAAGAGGTAATGCCGCAGGCGGTAGAGGTTCTTCGGCCCGGCGGACATTTATGCATAATAACCTTTCACTCTTTGGAGGATCGACTGGTCAAGAATTTTATGCAGCATGAGAGCAGAGAGTGTATATGTCCCCCGGGATTACCGGTCTGTATATGCAGCCATCAGCCGAGACTGCAACTGATAACCCGTAAACCAGTGGTGCCTGACGAACAGGAATGTACAGAAAACCCGCGGGCCCGAAGCGCCAAGCTGAGAGCGGCGGCCCGGATTTAGTTCTATAATGTGAGAGGGAGGAATACTATGGTACAGGCGGGGCAAAGTTATGCCCGTAAGTGGGAAGAAGCATATATACCAGCGACTCCAATAGTTAACCTGCAAACTGAGGTCAGACCAAGCTACCGGAAGATCAGTATCAGTAGATCCCTGGTAATCAAAACCATACTTTTTCTTTTTGCCTATGCCTTGCTCTTGGTATACCTTTGCATCAAGAGTTCAACTCTGGGTTACCAGATAGTTAACCTGGAAAACAGTATTGCTTCGTTGGAATCCGCCAACCATAGTTTGGAATGCAGCATTGCTCAGCAGACCTCGTTGCGCAGAGTCGAGTTGATCGCTACCCGGGATCTTGGCATGCATCGCAGTGTTGACACGGCTGCTGTTTGCATGAACATTCCCAATACCTTGAATGTTGCCGAGAAAGGAAGTCCCACTCAGGCTGGTCAGGCAGAAAACAGTACTTTGCAAAATATCTATAAGAACTTGCGACGGCTGGCCATCAAAAACTGATAATAATTAAGAGGGATTGTGATATGCAAACCAACAGTTTGCTAATAAAAAAGCGTATAATCACGCTTTTTTTGTTATTTATTATCGGCTTCCTGGGACTTACCGGGAGAATATTTTGGGTGCAATTTGTTAACGGGAAGAAGCTCTCTTCTATGGCCGAAAACAATCGCATGCGTGATGTTCCGGTAGCAGCCAAGCGCGGTATTATATATGATCGAAACGGCCAGGAGTTAGCGATTTCCGTCAGTTCTGATTCGGTTTATGCTTGCCCGATTGAGGTAAAGGCCGGGAAGAAGGAGAAAGAAACAGCTCGCCAGCTGGCCGAGATCATTAATATGGACGAGGCTAAGCTGCTGGAGAGGATTACCCGAAACAGTTCATATGAGTGGGTTAAGCGGCAAATCACGCCGGCCCAGGCCAAGAAGATCAGGGAATTGGAACTTCCGGGCATACGGCTGGCGGAAGAGAGCCACCGTCAATACCCCAATGGGACCCTGGCTGCTCATGTGCTGGGCATCTCCGGGGTAGACAATACCGGATTGGAGGGGATCGATAATTACTATGATAAGCTGGTCGGGGGCAAGAATGGCCGGATTGTCATAGAAAAGGATGCAGCCAACCGCCCGATCCCTGAAGCTACTCATCGCTATATTCCTCCGGTGGAAGGGGCCAATCTGGTTTTAACCATCGACCAGACCATCCAGTACATAACTGAACGTGAGTTGGAAAAGGCCTATAAAGAACGTCATGCCAAAAGCGCTTCGGCTATTGTAATGGATCCCAATACCGGTGAGATTCTGGCTCTAGCCTGCCGGCCCACCTTCAACCCCAATTATTATGACAAATATCCGGCGGCCAATCGTCGCAACCCCGCTATTAACGACGCCTATGAACCTGGTTCTACCATGAAGATCGTCACTTCGGCCATAGCGATGCAAGAAGGAGCAGTTAACGGACAAAGCCGTTTTTTCTGCCCGGGATACGTGAAGGTAGGCAGAGAGACTATAAATTGTGCACAAGGTAAGGCGCATGGCAGTCAGAGTTTTGCCCAGATTGTTGAGAATTCATGCAATGTGGGTTTTGTTAATGTGGGTTTGACGCTGGGAGCGGAGCGCTATTACAAGCATATCTATGATTATGGTTTTGGCAAGAAGACAGGTATTGATTTGCCGGGAGAGGCCGCGGGAATAATTGTTCCCCAGAGCCGCTGCAAGCAGATTGACTTGGCGACTATGGCAATGGGGCAGGCCAATGCCGTAACAACTATACAAATGGCGACCGCTGTTTCAGCGGTTGCTAATGGGGGCAAACTAATAAAGCCCCACCTGGTTAAGCAGGTGAAAGACAACAAGGGCAAGGTGATCAAGGAATTTAAACCGGTGATTGTAAAAAGGGTGATGCCGGAGAGTACTGCCCGTCAATTGTCCGGGATACTTGAAGGAGAGGTTATCAACGGTACTGGAACCAATGCCGCTATAGAGGGCTATAAGGTGGGCGGAAAAACTGGAACTGCTCAAAAGATAGCTCCCGGCGGAGGGTATTTGCCCAATGCATATATTTCGTCCTTTGTCGGCTTTGCCCCAGTTGATAATCCCAAACTGCTTTGCATCTTTGTGGTGGATTCACCAAAGGGTTATCCATATTTTGGGGCATGGGTAGCGGCACCTCCCTTCAAAGAGATTATGCAGGACTGTTTCCGCGTTCTACAGATTCCGGCAGCTAACGGAACCACTGAGGTAAAGCCGGTGGAAGAAGTTCAGACGGTCTTGGTACCGGATGTGGTAAACCTTACCTTGGCCGAAGCCAGTGCGATTCTGGCTCAGCGAGGGCTTAAACCCCGGGTGGAAGGCGAAGGTACTATAGTATATCAACAGACTCCGCTGGCTCAGAGCCGGGTTGATCGGGGGACCGAGATCATAATCAACCTGTCTCCCTATACTCCGCATAACCAAGAAAACCAGGTTACCATCCCGGATGTGAGGGGTAAGTCCATGAAGGAAGTGGTGCAAATTCTCTCCAGTCTCGGCTTGTATCTGGTTCCGGAAGGTAATGGCCTGGCCAGCTCGCAAGCACCGGCTCCGGGCAAGGTGGTAAGCACCGGTTCCCGGATCAAGGTAAAATTTCTGCCAGTTAAGCAATAAATTAGACTTAATCGCAAAGGAGGGAAGATACAGGTGAGGTTAGAGGAATTATTGCAAGGCATGGAATACCGTATTCTAGCCGGCAATCCACAACTTGATATCAAGGGTATAGCCTTCGATTCCCGCCAGGTAAAACCGGGCTTTCTGTTTGTTTGCGTAACCGGTTTAAAAACCGACGGCCATCTTTATGTAGACGATGCTATTGAAAACGGAGCCGTCGCTGTTTTGGTTGAGAATACTATCCGGGTGAAAAACGGTATCACTTGTATCTTGACTGGTAATACCAGAAAAGGGCTGGCAGTGGCCGCCAGCAATTATTATGGCGAACCTTCCACGCATATCAAGGTTATCGGGGTTACCGGTACCAACGGCAAAACCACCACCACTCACCTGGTCCGCGCCATTCTAGAGGAGGCCGGGCATCCGACCAGCATAATGGGGACTCTATACGCCAAAATCGGCGAGGACCTTTGGGATATGAAGCATACTACTCCTGAAGCACCGGTAATAGAAGCATTTCTCGACGCCAGCCGCCAGGTCGGCTGCGAATATGCAGTAATGGAGGTATCCTCGCATGCCCTGGCTTTATCGCGGGTGGATAAAATAGTATTCAGAGCGGCGGTATTTACCAACCTGACGCAGGATCACCTGGATTATCATCAGGATATGGAACATTACCTGTTATCTAAATTGAAGCTTTTTGATGCTACCAACAAAGATGAAATGTTTTACACAGTGGTAAATGGCGATGATGCCTACGCAAAGGATTTTATCAAGATCAGCGGGGGGCACAGCCACAGCTATGGGGTACGAGATGAAAGCGAATTGCGGGCGGTTGATATCTCAAGCGGAGTGAAGGGGACCAGCTTTACCGTGCAATATGGCTCGGACAGCTTTCCGGTTCGCATGAAGATTATTGGAATGTTTAATGTTTATAACGCTTTGGCGGCTATTAACGTTGCACTAAAAGAAGGGATTGCTATCCCGGTTATTCAGGCGGCTCTGGAACAGGTAGCCGGGGTGCCGGGACGTTTTGAGCAGGTGAACTGCGAGCAGGCCTTTACCGTAATAGTTGATTATGCGCATACCCCGGATGGGCTGGAAAACATCCTTTCCACCGCTCGGGAACTATGTGCCAATCGCCTGATAACGGTATTCGGCTGTGGTGGCGATCGCGATAGAGGCAAGCGTCCTTTGATGGGGGAAATAGCTGCCCGTTATAGTGATTTTTGTGTAGTTACTTCGGATAATCCTCGCAGTGAGGAACCCGAAGCCATCATTGCCGATATAGTACCCGGCTTGGAGCAGGTGGAGAATTCCCGCTATGCCATAATCATTGATCGCCGCGAGGCGATAAGGCATGCGCTGTATCTGGCGCGGGAAGGTGATTTTGTGATTATAGCCGGCAAGGGTCATGAGACCTACCAGCTGGTTAAAGGCGAGATATTGGATTTTGATGACCGCCAGGTAGCGGCCAGGATCTTGCGGGAAATAGAAATGTAGCTTGTTTTGTACAGGGGGAGTAGCTTGTGGCACATAGTATGTTGATGGTTTTGCTGGCTGCCGGGGTATCGCTGGTTATTACCGTATTACTGGGACCGGTGATGATTCCTTTTCTGACCAGGCTGAAGGTGGGTCAGAGCATACGTGAAGAAGGTCCGCAGAGTCATTTTAAAAAGGCTGGGACGCCTACTATGGGTGGAATCATGTTTATTACCGCCGTCATGCTGACCAGTTTTCTGCTGGGGGGCCGCCAGGGGGAGGTGCTCAGCGCGGTTCTGGTAATGCTGGCTTTTGGGGCCATCGGTTTTTGGGACGATTACATAAAGGTAGTGTTGAAACGCTCGCTGGGACTCCGGGCCCGGGACAAACTGCTCTGGCAGCTGATAGCATCCGTGGTTTTTTGGCTGCTCCTGGAGTTTTATCTGGGCCGGGGAAGCGATATTGCCGTGCCATTTACTTCTCTTAGCTTTGACCCCGGACCCTATTTATATCTGGTGTTCCTGATTATTGTTTTGATGAGCTGCGCCAACGGGGCCAATCTGACTGACGGGCTGGATGGTCTGGCTGCCGGGGTTACCTTTTTTATTGCGGCAGCTTTCGCTGTTATAGCTCTAGTGACGGGACACTCCCCTTTGGGAATATTCTGCGGGGCTCTGGCAGGCGGCTGCCTGGGCTTTTTGTTTTTTAACCATTATCCAGCCCGGGTCTTTATGGGAGATACCGGCTCTATGGCGTTGGGGGGGGCGGTGGCGGCGGTTGCAGCTCTGACCGGATCCGAACTGGCCTTGATAATCATAGCCGGGGTTTATGTCATTGAGACCTTATCAGTAATCATTCAGGTCGCCTGCTTTCAGACTACCGGCCGGCGGCCTTTTCTGATGGCTCCCCTGCACCACCATTACGAGTTAAAGGGCTGGCATGAAACCAGGGTAGTAATGTTTTTTTGGTTATGGTCATTTATATTTGCCGGAGCCGGCGTAATTGGCTACATGAATATTTGGCGCTAGATTTCGAATAACATTATGCTAGGAAGTGCGATTATATGGATTGGGATGGCAAGAGAGTATTGGTAACTGGCATTGCCCGCAGCGGAATTGCCGCCGCCCGGCTACTAGTCAAACGTGGCGCGATAGTATCAATATGCGACCGCAAAAGCGAGGAACAACTGGCCGAACAATTGCCTGAATTAAACGGGTTGGGAGTAAAGATTTACACCGGCTCTTATCCCCGGGTCAGCCGGGAGAGCTTTGATATCTTGGTAGCGAGTCCGGGCATTCCCATTGATATTGCTCCCTATATGCAAGCGCGGGAGGCGGGTATACCAGTTATCGGGGAGTTGGAGCTGGCTTATGCCGTTAAGAGCCCTGGGGTGGAGATACTGGCGGTGACCGGAACCAATGGCAAAACCACTACTGTTTCACTCTTGCATGCCATTATGAGCGAGGCTGGCCGCAATTCGGCAGTAGGAGGCAATATAGGTGTTCCGCTTTCCCTGGTGGTGGATGAAATGAACGAGGGCGTAATCGCGGTGGAGGTATCTAGTTTCCAAATGGAAACCATTCGGGATTTTCGCCCGCATATTTGCGGTATCTTAAATATAACCCCGGATCACCTCGACCGTCATAAAAACCTGGAAAACTATACAGAGGTAAAGAGTCGTATTTTTAAGAATCAGCAGGCGGAAGATTTTGCCGTGCTCAATTTTGAAGATCAAACTATCCGGGAATTCAGTTCCGCGTGCCTGGCGGCGGTGATATTCTTTTCGACAGAACGGGTTCTCGAACCGGGAATTTCCGTCCACGATGGCGTTATATGCGCGGCGGACCCAGGGGGAATTCGTGAAATATGCCCGGTCAGTGATTTGCTGTTGCGGGGAAAGCATAACCTGGAGAATGCGCTCTGCGCGATCGGTATGGCATTAGCTGCCGGCGTGGAACCAGCGGCAATAGCCAGAACGTTGAGAACCTTCGCCGGGGTACGCCATCGAATGGAAGAAGCCGGCACAAGAAACGGGGTGCTCTATGTAAACGACTCCAAGGCGACCAATCCCGATTCTGCGATTAAGGCTCTGCAGTCCTTTACGCACGGGCTGCTTCTGATTGCGGGAGGCCGCAATAAAGGCTCCGACTTCTCAGTATTGGCCGGGCATATCAGGGAAAACGTGAAGACGCTGGTGCTGCTGGGCGAGGCCAAAAACGAGATAAATCAAGCCGTTATACAGGCGGGATTCTCAGGCCCTATAATGATAGTCGACGATTTACGAGAAGCGGTACGGGTGGCAGCCACTGTGGCCTTACCCGGTGATGTGGTATTATTGTCCCCCGCCTGTGCCAGTTGGGATCAGTTTGACAACTATGAACAACGCGGCGATTTATTCTGCGAATTAGTCAGGCAGTTGTAGGGGAGAACGGAATTTAACAATTCCTTAGTGGGGGAGTTTGTTATGAGATTGAAAAAGGGACCGCCGGATTTTGTGCTGTTTATCACTGTAATGGGATTGCTGGGCATCGGGCTAATTATGGTTTTTAGCTCCAGTGCCGTTACTTCATATGTCAATTACAATGACCGCTATTACTTTTTCAAGCGGCAACTACTGTGGGCGCTTATCAGTATAGCTTTTATGATAGTCATAATGAAGATAAACTACACTCGCTTAAAGGATTTCGCCGTACCGGCCATTATTGTCGCTATTATCTGTCTGATCCTGGTTAAAACCCCGCTAGGTATCGGAGCCAAGGGTTCGGAACGCTGGTTGGGTATAGGCGGGTTCCGGCTCTTTGCGCCGTCAGAATTAGTTAAATTGGCGGTGTGCCTGTTTATGGCCAAGACTCTGGAGATTCATCTCGACAAAATCAAGTCATTCACTCGGGGATTGGTGCCTTTTCTCCTAATATTGGCGGTCATCTGCGGCCTGATTATGGCCCAGCCGGATCTGGGGACCTCTTTTGTAGTGGCTTCTACTATCTTTTTTATGCTTATTGTGGCAGGTGCCCGCTGGTCGCATCTGTTCGGTGTTGGTGCGGTGGGATTGGCTACGGTATGGACTGTGGCCATGGCGGCACATTATCGGGCCGACCGGATAATGGCCTGGTTCCACCCTTTTCAATATGCCAAGGACGAAGGCTACCAAACCGTGCAGTCGCTTTATGCCCTGGGTTCCGGCGGCTTGTTCGGCATGGGGCTTGGTATGAGCCGCCAGAAGTTCTTTTATCTGCCGGAACAGCATACCGATTTTATTTTTGCCATATTGGGCGAAGAACTGGGATTTCTGGGCGTATCCCTGGTAATGTCCCTTTTCCTCTTATTCATTTGGCGCGGATTTCGTATTGCGGTAAAGGCGCCGGATAGCTTCGGTACTTTGCTGGCCGCCGGTCTTACGGCGGCTATCGCTTTTCAGGCGGCGGTTAATATAGGGGTGGTATGCGGCGCTTTGCCGGTAACCGGCATAACCCTCCCGTTTATTAGTTATGGGGGTTCATCCTTGTTGTTTACCATGTCCGAGGTCGGGCTCTTGCTCAACATTTCACGATATTGCGAATAATATGCGGCAGATAGCTTAGTGAGGTCGATACTATGAAGGTTATTTTGACCGGTGGAGGTACCGGGGGACATATCTATCCGGCCCTGGCGGTTGCCGAAGGATTAAAGGCCCGGGTGCCGGATATAGAGATATTGTATGTGGGAACTGAACAGGGCATGGAAAGCAAGATAGTAACGCGGGCCGGACTTGATTTTCAAACGGTTGACGTATCTGGCATTGATCGCAGCTCCATGTTGAAAGCCTCGAAATCCCTGGCCAAGCTGCCACGCAGCTTTTTTCAGGGGTGGGACGTAGTGCGCTCTTATAGACCGGATGTTATTTTGGGAACCGGCGGATATGTTTCCTTTCCGGTTGTCTTGGCCGGAACGCTTATTGACTGCCGCACCTATATTCACGAACAAAACGCGGTTTTGGGATTGGCCAATCGCAACCTGGCCCGCCGGGTTAACGGGGTGTTGTTGACATTCGAGGAGGCGGCAGCCGGGTTAAAAGCTCCGCTGGTAAAGGTAACCGGTTTGCCGGTTCGTCCGGAGGTCTTAAAGGCTAACCCGGCGGAAGCCCGTTCTAAACTGGGCATCGGGGATGATGTTTTTACCCTGCTGGTTTTTGGCGGCAGCCTGGGGGCGGCCAGTATCAACCGGGCTATGGTTGATTTTATGGCCCGGTGCCAGCAGGAGGATATGCAGGTAATTTGGATGGCCGGCGAGGCCAATTGTGAAGAAATTGGGCGGACCCTGCAGGATAAGATCGACGTTAAAGGGATGAAATGCCGCCTGCAACTGCTGCCCTATATTCATAACATGCCTGAGGTTATGGCCGCCGCTGATCTGGCTGTGTGCCGGGCTGGGGCCAGTACGCTCAGTGAGTTGGCCATTATCGGCTTGCCGGCGATATTGGTTCCTTACCCCTATGCTGCTGAAAACCATCAGGAAAAGAATGCCCGGGCCTGGCTGGCAAAAAAAGCGGTGGAAATGATTATTGATGAGTTCCTGGATGGGGATACTCTATATAAGAAGGTTATGGAGCTTAAACAGAATCCCGTACGATTGCAGCAAATGAGTACCAGTCTTAAAGGAGAAAGCCGCCCCCATGCACTGGATGATATCCTGGATACGATTTTGCCGTAAAAGCTGTGTATTTACAAATGGTTGTTGCTTGGACAGGCTGTTTAGAAATGTAACCACTTTTGTTAATAATGCATACTATACAATGCGAATGAGAAATAAGCAGGTGAGGAGATGAAGAAATGGTCGTGGCTGCAGGGCAAAGGATTCATATGGTAGGAATCGGCGGAGCGGGCATGAGCGGTATTGCTCGTGTTCTAGCTGAAAAAGGCTGTATAGTCAGTGGCTCTGATCTTCAGGAAAGCAATGTTACCCGCTCCTTGAGTGAACTTGGAGTAAAGATATACTTTGGTCACGCCGCCGCCAATGTTGAAGATGGTGTACAGATGCTGGTGGTTTCCTCCGCTATTCCCGCCTCCAACCCCGAATTGGTCGCCGCAGTTTCTTGTGGTATCCCGGTGCTAAAACGCGGACAAATGCTGGCTCATTTGTTTAATGAAAAAAAAGGTATTGCGGTAGCCGGGGCCCACGGCAAGACCACTACCACTTCCATGATTTATACGGTTTTTTCTCATTGCCAGTATGATCCTACATTTATAGTAGGGGGAGAACTCCAGGGCACCCATCTAAGTGCGCGTTTGGGTAAAAGCCCTTATGCAGTGGTGGAGGCCGATGAGAGTGACGGATCATTTCTGGAACTAAAACCCTATGCCGCCGTTGTTACCAATATCGAAGACGATCATTTGGACTATTATCGTTCATTGGACAATATCCGCCAAGCCTTCCGGCAGTATATCGCCGGGGTTCAAAAGGACGGTTTTGCCATAGTATATGGTGAGGATATATCGATTAAGGCTATAAGCGACGGACTGGAAACTCGGCTGGTTACCTATGGGGAAGATACCCGGGACGACTATTGTATTGCCGATTGGCAGGCTGAAGGCATGGGCTCCCGTTTTGATCTTTACCGGCAGGGGTGTCTACTGGGCGGAATCCAGCTAGCGGTACCGGGCCGCCATAATGCTCTTAACGCCGCGGCGGCCGCGGCTTGCGCCCTGGAAATGGGTTTGGATTTTTCGAAGATTAAGGATGGACTAAAACGATTCACTGGTGCTAAACGGCGATTTGAGGTGGTGGGTCAGAAGCGAGATATCTTAGTGGTAGATGATTATGCCCATCATCCTACGGAAATAGAAGCAACCCTGGCGGCGGCCCGGGGGTTTCATCCCCAGGGCCGCCTGCTGGTAGTATTTCAACCCCATCGCTATAGCCGCACCCAATTGCTGGGAGAGCAATTGGGAGAAGCCTTGAAAGAAGGCGATCTGGTGATTATTACTGACGTTTACCCCGCTGGCGAAACCAGTATCCCGGGGATTAACGGGGAAATTGTCTATGAAGCAGCCCGCAAGGCCGGTATAGAATGCAGGTACCTGCCGTCCCTGGCCCAGGCGGAAGATTGGTTGCTTACTGAGGTCCAGGCAGGAGATATGGTAATTACCATGGGGGCTGGCGATGTATGGAAACTTGGTCCCGCTCTGTTGGAGAAGATGGCAAGCCAACCCAATATTTAACCCGGCGGAGGTGTCTTTTTGGATACTCTGATTATTCATGGAGCCAAACCCCTGCAAGGGCAGGTCAAGGTAAGCGGCTCCAAAAACGCTACTCTACCTATAATGGCCGCCAGTTTGCTGTCGTCCGGCGAGGTGATATTATCAGGGGTGCCTGACCTGGATGATATAACGGTCATGGCCGAGGTGTTACGAACCCTCGGAGCTACCGTGGGCCGGGAAGGGGACACCATGGTAATCAACGCCAGTTCTATCAATTCGATAGAAGTTCCCGAAAACATTACCCGACGCATGCGGGCTTCCAACCTGGTTATGGGTGCCCTACTGGCTCGTTTCTCGCAGGCACGGGTGGCCTATCCTGGAGGTTGTGCGATCGGCAGCCGCCCCATGGATTTGCATCTCAAAGGCTTTCGTAATCTGGGCTATGAGATTGATGAGGAATTTGGCTTTATGGAAGGCAAGGCCGGGCAGTTGGCCGGCAATGAAATACTGCTGGATTTTCCCAGCGTGGGAGCTACTGAGAATATTATGATGGCGGCGAGTCTCACACCCGGGGTAACGATAATCAGAAATGCCGCCCGAGAGCCGGAAATAGTAGATCTGCAGAATTTCTTAAATCGCATGGGGGCCAAAATACGCGGTGCCGGACTGGATACCATTCGCATTGAAGGGGTTAAAAGACTCGACGGGGTAGAGCATACGGTAATACCGGACCGGATTGAGGCCGGCACCTTTATGGTTGCCGCCGCCATCAGCCGGGGGGATGTCTGGTTGGATAACGTAGTGCCGGAGCATATCCAACCCCTTATTGCCAAACTCAGGGAGATCGGTATGGAGATCACCGCTTGGAATTCCGGAATCAGAATTATGGGCGGCGATAGTCTTCGCCCCGCCGACCTTAAGACCATGCCTTACCCGGGATTTCCTACCGATATGCAGGCGCAGATGATGACACTGCTGGCTACGATCAGCGGAACTAGCATGATCGTGGAGACCATTTTTGAAAACCGATTCATGCATGTTCAGGAACTCAGACGCATGGGCGCCGACATTAAGATAGAAGGCCGGGTCGCCATTGTGAAAGGCAGAAAAAAACTGCAAGGTTCCTCCGTGGAAGCCACGGATTTGCGGGCGGGTGCCGCCCTGATTCTGGCCGGGTTGTATGCTGAAGGGGAGACCAGCATTTCTCGGATCGAACATATCGACCGCGGGTATGACAAAATCCACCACAAGTTACTGGAAATAGGGGCCGACATAACACGCCGCTAAAGACAATGGCTCCAGTAGCCAGGTTCATATTATTGGCAAATATATTAATGCTTTTATTATTGTTTTTTGCTATAATCGTGACAGTTATTGTGGGGATGGGAGATGGACATGACTACTGCCGCACGTCGCCGTTTTTTCTTTAAAACCTCACTGTTTATTCTCCTCGTGGTATTATGTCTTTATCTTTTTTTACACAGCTCGTTTTTTAAGGTAGATAAGATATATGTCACCGGGATCAGCCGGATTCAGGCGGATGAGATTATCCATATGTCCGGAATTGTAAACGGGGTAAACATATTTCTCCTTGATGAACAAGAGGCCGCCCGAGCTGTAAAACTGCACCCCCTGGTGAGAAATGCCGAGATAATCAGGCATTTGCCCCGTAAGATTGAAATCAAGATTGAAGAGCGTAAGATTTGGGCCCTGGTTCCCTTCAAAAGTTCACTTATCTGTATTGACCGGGATGGGGTCTGCATTGACAAGGCTACGGAAATGTCACTTATCGACTACCCGATTGTGACCTTTAATCGTCTGCCATCGTATATTAATTTAGGACAGGAAGTTCACCCCCAAGGGATGAAGATAATAACTGGCATTTGGGGGGGGCTCTCGCCCGCACAACGGAAAGATATTTCCGAATTTCACTATGATGCGGGGAAGGACGAGGTGACCTTATATACGGTATCCGGGACTGAGATCAGATGGGGAGACCAGAGCCGCTTACAGGAAAAACTGAATTGGCTGGGACAAACCTTCCAGCTTGAACACGAGATGGCCAGGCAGGGGCAGGATGTTCTGGAATATGTTGATTTGAGGTTTAAAGGACAGCCGGTTTACAAAACCGGGGCATCAGGGTAGCTACATAATTTGTCATCAATTTTTATAGAAGGTGATTGTAATGCGAACCAGGGGAGCTCAGGCGACAATTGCGGTTGTATGCCTGGTGCTGGGAATCATGTTGGCCATTCAGTTTAAGACCACCAGTACCTACACTGATCAATATCCCCAGGAGAGAGTGGAGGACCTGGCCAACAAACTCAAATCGGTTACTGCAGAACGGGATGTTTTGGCGGAAGAGGTATTATCTCTCCGTAGTCAGTTGAAAAACGTCAGGGAAAACAATCAGGCGACGGCTGATTTGCAGGATGAATTGCAGCGCAACAGCTTGTTCGCCGGCTTACTGCCCGTCAAGGGTTCCGGAATAGTGTTAACAGTGGATGATATCCCGCGGAATCTTCAGAATGGGGACAATCCCAACAACTTCATCGTGCATGATCAGGACCTGTTGTTCCTGGTGAATGAGCTCAAGGCCTCAGGAGCGGAGGCGATTTCCATCAATGGTGAGCGTATAACCGCCATGTCGGAAATACGTTGTGCCGGGACCATGATTCTGGTTAATACCAATCGTATTGCACCACCCTTTGTGATTAAGGCCATTGGCAACCCGGACATGCTGGTTTCCGGCATGGAGCTGCAAGGTGGTTGGCTGGCCACTATGAAGCTGTTGGGCTATCCGGCTCATATCCAGAAATCCGGCAAGGTAGAGATGGATTCCTATAATGGCAAGATTAAGTTTTCTTATATGAAACCGGTTGAACATACCGAAAAGGCGGAGCGATAGTATGTGGTTGGTAGTATTATTTAGTTTGCTCATAGGTCTGATAATCGGCTTAAAGATGCCTTTCCTTATTCCTTTTATTTATGCCAAGTATATGTCGATCGCGGTGCTGGCGGCCTTGGACTCGGTGTTCGGCGGCATACGCGGCTATATGGAAGATGGGTTTGACAACATTGTTTTTATCAGCGGTTTTATTGTAAATACCTTGTTAGCAGCGGGATTAGCTTACCTGGGCGATCGTCTGGGTGTTGAACTATATATGGCCGCGGTAGTGGTTTTTGGCGTGCGCATATTCCAGAACCTGGGCATAATTCGTCGATATCTACTGAAAAAATACTAAAGATATTTTTGTTAATTTAACAGGAATAATTTTATGTATGTGGTATTTTTAGAAAAGGAGTATCAGGTAGGGAGTGCGTTGTTATTAAAAAGCGAAACACGGCAGTAGCTTTGGATATTGGAACCAGCTCCATAAAGGCAGCCTTGGCCGAGATCTATTATGGTCAGGATCTTAATGTGCTGGGTTTGGCCCGGGTGCCTTCTGCGGGTGTCCGCAAGGGTCAGATTGTTGATATCGAGAGTACTGCGCGAGCTATTAACGATTGCCTGAATGAACTGGAAAGATTGACCGGGGTGGAGGTCATGAGCACACTCTTGGGATTTTCCGGGACCAGTATCAGTGCGGTCAGCAATCATGCTATGGTTGCCGTCGGCAATCCCAACTATGAGATAGCCCTGGAAGATAAGGAGCGGGTGCTGCATTCAGCCCGTAGTATTGCGTTGCCGCCGGACAAGACCATTTTGCAGACTATTGAGAGGCAATATATTGTAGACGGGTTTGATGGGGTACGCGACCCAGTGGGTATGGTAGGCGGACGGCTGGAAGCGGAGGTAACGATGATCATTGCGGCCGCCGCCGCGGTCCAAAACCTCCAACGCAGTGCCAACCGAATTAACCTGCATATCAACCAGATCGTATATAATCCTTTGCTGACCGGAGAGGCCGTGCTTTCTCCGACCGAAAAGGATATGGGGGTTCTGCTGGTAGATATTGGAGCGGGAACTACTGATATAAGTCTGTTCCAGGAAGGAACCATAACCCATACCTCGGTTCTGCCGCTGGGCGATGAATATATAACAAAAGACCTGGCGATTATTTTAAGGACTTCACCGGAAGAAGCGGCCCGTATCAAGGAGAGATATGGGGTCGCCCGTGTAGATATGGGTAAGGATGAGGTCTCGATAAATGTCAAGAATCTGCAGGGCAAGGATGCCCAGCAGGTTTCGCAAAGGATGGTGGCAGAGATTGTTGCGGCCCGGGTCAATGAGATGATGGATATAATTTACACGGAATTGATGCAGATAGCGTCATGGGAGCGTGTGCCGGGCGGAATTGTTATTAGTGGTGGAGCAGCACAGCTGGCAGGAATTTGTGAGGTAATGGAAGAATACTTCAGTATGCCGGTTAGAATTGGCGTACCCGATAATATTCGCGGCATGGGAGCGGATTTCAACAATCCGCAAAATGCCGCGGTTTTAGGCGGACTTATCTTTGCTGCCAATAATACGGGGGCGCGTTATCAGGTTAGGGAGAAAGGCGTATCCGGAATTAAAAATGGTATCAGCGACTGGATTAAGGATTTATTCAGGTAAAAGGCTTAAGGAGGTTAAGACATGCCGTTAGATTTTGACGTTGAGATGCAGCAATTTGCTGTCATCAAGGTAATCGGAGTAGGTGGTGGCGGAAATAATGCGATTAACCGCATGATTGAAGCCGGGCTCAAGGGAGTGGACTTCATAGCGGTCAACACCGATGCTCAAGCCCTGTATTTGTCGCGGGCGGAAACCAAGATCCAGGTGGGCGAGAAGCTGACCAAGGGTCTGGGCGCGGGCGCGGATCCCGAAAAGGGAGCCAGAGCGGCGGAAGAGACATCGGATGAGCTTAAAAAGGCTCTTGCCGGAGCCAATATGGTATTTGTTACCGCCGGCATGGGTGGTGGTACCGGGACTGGCGGAGCGCCTATAATAGCCCGTATAGCTCGGGAAATTGGAGCGCTGACCGTGGGAGTCGTAACCAGACCTTTTACCTTTGAAGGGCATAAAAGACGGCAACAAGCGGAAGCGGGTATTCAATTGTTGCGTGAAGAAGTGGACAGCCTGATTATTATACCCAATGACCGCCTATTCCAGGTAGTGGATAAACATACCGGCTTCAACGAAGCCTTTAAGATAGCCGATGAAATACTGCGCCAGGGCGTCCAGGGCATTTCGGACATAATATCGGTTCATGCCATGATCAACTGTGACTTTGCCGATGTGGAGACGATTATGAAGAATACCGGCTCTGCCTTGATGGGAATTGGCCGGGCTAGTGGTGAAAACCGGGCAGCCGAGGCGGCCCGGATGGCTATCTCCAGTCCCTTGCTGGAGACCTCGATTGAAGGAGCCCGCGGTGTACTGTACAATATTACCGGCGGCAATGACCTGACCTTGTATGAGATCCAGGAGGCGGCCGATATTATTCACCAGGCGGCTGACCCGGAGGCCCATATAATCTTTGGTGCGGCCATTGATGAAGATATGGAGGACGAGATCCGCTTCACAGTAATCGCTACCGGTTTCAATCCCCCGCAGCGGGCCTCCGCAACAACAGAGACGCGCAGCACCCGTTCGCCGCGGGTAATGGACTCCCCGCCCACTTTCCTGAATCGCGGCGACGAGCGCTCAACTGACATGGACATACCCCCCTTCCTGCGCCGGGGTAGATAACAGCTATTATAATTTGAAGACTATAAGCCGGAGCCATTATGGTTCCGGCTTAATGTTTTATACCCAATTGTCGCAGAAGATTGAAAATGCGTCACATGCTCGGCGGCGGCAATCATAACGCATTATCCCGCTGTCGGGCGGTCTAATGTTGAGGGTATTATGAAAACCCGTAGCATAACAAATTAAGGTTTAATGAGAAGAATGCCGGTTTCCACCCGCCTTCCCTCCTGCTTGGATAAAGCGTTATGCTTGCCGATAAAGTATTAGTCTACTGCGCAGGTTTCTTTTGGCGATAGAATCGGATGTTTTCATTTCTTGTATATTCATGCCATTAAATAATTCCCGCTTGCTCTTCCTATCAGACAAATTATCCACTCACCGGCAAGTTATAATTTGGAAAAGCTATAATTTCACTCAATAATGTCCCTCATTTATTGCGGGGAAGCTGCGGAAGTGGTGAGTAAGCTGCCCGGAGCCAAGGTATATCTGGACATTACCTTTATGGTCAATTTCATAATGGATCTGGTAATCTTATTAGCTGCTGCCCGCTTATCCGGCAGCATTATTAATTATGGCCGCTTGACGCTGGCCGCCGCATTGGGTGCCGCATATGCCTGCGCCAGCGTATTGATGCCGGATAGCCTGGCTTTTAGTATGCCGGCCAAGATTGGCTTCTCCGCCTTGATGCTTTTGGCGGCTTTTTACCCCAGCGGGTGGCTCCTATTTAAAAAGCAACTGATATATTTCTATGCCATAAGTTTGTTTGCAGCAGGAGCGGTAATGGCGATTCCTAATTTGACCGGGAACATAAACAGTGGGACTGGTTATGCAGTGTATTGGTTGGTCGGAGCGGCCCTGCTGGTGGTGCTGTTGGGCCGGGCTGGGGGCAGATATCTGGCGGAGAAGATTGTGCCGGGTATTTTGACTTTTAAGGTGGAGATGCGCTTTGACAGTCATAAGTGCTCTGGTTGCGGTTTTTTGGACACGGGCAATTCTCTGCGCGATCCCCTTACCAATCGACCGGTATTGGTGGCCGAGTATGGTCTGCTTAAGGATTGTTTGCCGGAAGATTTTCAGTCAGCCATTGAAGGGGGAGGCAGTGAGGATGAGGTTTTTGATTGCCTGACCAGAAGCCGTTGGGCCCATCGTCTGCGCTTAATTCCGTTTCAGTCTATCGGACAGAAAAATGGCATTCTCCTGGGGATCCGGGCGGATGAAGTACTGGTTAATACCGGCAAGAGATGTGTTGCCCATTATGATCTGGTTGTGGCCTTGTATCGGGACCGGCTCAGTGCTGATGACAGCTACCGGTTATTAATACCGGCGGCGGTCATGGAAAAATGATAGGGGGTAGTGGGATGTTTGATGTCAGAGCTTGGTTTAATGCCTGTAAACTCTGGTGGGCTAAGTGGTATCTATCCCGAAATATACCGCAGTTTATCCACTATATCGGTTCTACCGAGGTATTGCCACCGCCTTTGCGCGAGCCGGAAGAATCTCTCCTGATCTCTCAACTAGCCCAGGGCGATACCACGGTAAAGGCTACCCTTATCGAACATAACCTTCGCCTGGTGGTTTACATAGCAAAAAAGTTTGAAAATACGGGGATTAATATTGAGGACCTGGTTTCCATCGGCACTATTGGTCTGATCAAGGCGGTCAACACCTTTGAACCCAGCAAGAATATCAAGCTGGCTACCTATGCCTCGCGCTGCATCGAAAACGAAATACTAATGTATCTGCGCCGGAACCTGAAAAACCGGGCAGAGGTTTCCCTGGACGAACCCCTTAACGTGGATTGGGATGGTAACGAATTGCTGTTGTCGGATGTTCTGGGAACAGAATCCGATATGATTTATAAAAAGATTGAAAGCGAGGTTGAGCGCAGCCTGCTGTATCAGGCCATGCACAAGCTGACCAACCGGGAAAAGACCATTATTCAACTGCGTTTCGGATTGGGTAATGAAGGCGAGAAAACGCAAAAGGAGGTAGCCGACATCTTGGGCATATCTCAATCCTATATCTCCCGCCTGGAAAAACGGATACTCCGGCGACTGCAGCGGGAAATCCGCAAGATCGAGTAAGGGGTAAACGGAATTTAACACAGCGACCTTAATGGCGCGAAGGCGCATCGCTACAATAATGGCAAACGACAGGTTGCATAAGTTGCACTCGCAGGGTGTGGCCCCTGCAGGGGGATGGACACAGAACTTCATTACCACGAAGGTGGTCACCGTTAGTTGGATGAAAACCCAAGGTTACTTGGTCTCAACCCGATATGTACAGGTTCAGCAATGTGTTTTCATGGATGATGCCTTCGGCACACAGATGAACACAGATTATATTGATGAAAGTATATTAGATGGATGACTGGTTAAATTAGTTATGGGTGACCTCCACTATTGGGTGGGGGTTTTTGTTTTTTGCCTTCGCGCCATTTAAGTCGCTGTGGTTAATTAAAAGGTCTTCTTTCCTGCCGAATATATATTAGAAAATAAGTAAATAATTTATAGTGAATATTGCGGGGAAGGGGCTTAGATTATTTGATAAACAAAGTAGAAATCTGTGGTGTTAATACCTCCAAGCTCCCGGTTCTCAAGAATGAAGAAATGCGCCGTTTGTTCCATGCCATGCAATCCGGCGAGGGCAGTGCCCGGGAGAAACTGATTCAGGGCAATCTCCGTCTGGTGCTCAGCGTGATTCAACGCTTCAGTAATCGCGGCGAATGTGTGGATGATCTCTTTCAGGTGGGGTGTATCGGTTTAATCAAGGCAATTGATAATTTTGACTTGAGCCAGAACGTCAGGTTTTCCACCTATGCCGTTCCCATGATTATCGGCGAGATTCGCAGGTATCTGCGCGACAACAACGCGGTCAGGGTTTCCCGTTCCCTCAGAGATATTGCCTACAAGGCGCTGCAGGTGCGGGAAAAATTGGTTTCTGACAAGTCGGCGGAACCCAGTGTTAGTGATATCGCCCAAGCGCTGGAGTTGCCCCGGGAAGAAGTGGTATTTGCGCTGGATGCCATCCAGGAACCGGTTTCTCTGTTTGAACCTATTTATAATGACGGTGGAGATCCCATTCTAGTTATGGATCAGATCAGTGACGACAAAAACAGCGATGGACTTTGGCTGGAGGAAATTTGTATAAAGGAAGCCCTGAAAAAACTGAACGAGCGAGAAAAGAACATAGTCGCTCTGCGTTTTTTTGCCGGTAAGACCCAAATGGAGGTGGCCGAGGAGATCGGCATCTCCCAGGCGCAGGTCTCGCGCCTGGAAAAGGCGGCCTTAAAACAGTTAAGAAAGTATATCTAAGCGGAGGAACGAACCATGGCGCGCGGAATGGTAACCATTGCGTTGATAATGGTAATATTGGGATTGTCGGTTATCTTGGCCGGCTTTCACTATCAGAGCGAACCGGCTTTTACTGCGGATAACCTGATAGAGATTTCCGATTTGTCCGGGTTATAAAAGCTAATATCTATTGTAAATAGCCAGTCCGATTCCATGCTGCCGAGTGCGCGCAGTAAAACTTCTATGGAATCGGACCTTTTTATGTTAATATTTGCTTGAACCATTTAAGGGTGGTGGCGATAATGCTATTTAATTCCCCTGTCACACTGAATTGGTCTGACAAGCATAATTATTTGGACCCGGCCGCTTCGGTTGCTGAGGTATTAAGCAGCGTGGTCCGCCCCAATCCTCTGTATGAAAGCAACAGCTTGTTTGAACCATTATTGCATGAAGGTGAAAGAACAGCGGATCCCCCCCGCCAGCGCATCATTCAGGGGGATAATCTGAGCGCTCTGCGCTGGCTGGTGAGCGCTGGCTATAGCGAAAAGATTGACCTTATATATATTGACCCGCCCTATCTGAGCCAAAGTAATTATCATTCCCGGGTCCTGCTGACTGACGGCAAACAGAAGGAATGGCTGCAGCGTGATGTGTTCAAAGACAACGGTATTGCGGATCTTCCCACCTATCTTAATCATTTGTATCTTCGCCTTATTCTCATGCGCGAGCTGCTTTCTTCGACGGGCAGCATTTTTGTGCATTTGGACTGGCATGCCTGTCATTATGTGAAAATACTGCTGGATGAGATCTTCGGAGTGGACAATTTTATCAATGAAATCGTCTGGTGTTATTCCGGCGGTTCCGGCAGCAAGCGGCATTTTCACCGCAAACACGATATCATTCTCTGGTACGGCAAGGGGAATAATTATACCTTTAACCCTCAGTTCCGCAATTACAGTGAAGGAACCGTGCAGCGGGGACTCACCCGGGTTAAGGGAGATCGCTTCCGTCTGCATGAAGAAGGAGCTTTGCTGCAGGACTGGTGGACCGACATAAATAAGATACTGAGCCCGACCGCCTACGAGAATCTGAAGTTTCCCACCCAGAAGCCGACCGCCCTCTTGCGGCGACTGATCGAGTGCGCTTCCCATCCCGGAGGTTTAATAGCCGATTTCTACGCCGGCTCCGGAACCCTGGCCCAGGTTGGGGAAGAGGCCGGGCGGAATTGGATCAGCTGTGACAATAACAATGTGGCGGTAAATACTATGATCTATCGGCTGCTCGAGATGCGCAGCCGGGATTTCCGTCTGGATATTATGAAAAATAGTGAGGAGCCAGATGCTGATCAACCTGGCTTTGAGATAGACGGTCCCCATTTTGCTTCGGCCGGAAAGGATGGTAGGTGGCTGGAGATCGGGTTAAAGGACTATATGCCCAGTATGAGCGATGAAAATAAATTAAAGGGAGATTGGGCCTGGCCGGTGCTGCTTGACTTCTGGGAGATTGATACCGATTATCGAGGAGGTTGCTTTAATTCCTGCTGGCAGGTAATAAGACCCCAGCACCACCAATATGATTCCAATATAACGACCCGGGTAAGAATCCCGGTATCATGTCAGGATTCTTATAATTTGGCCGTCAGGGTCCATGACATATTCGGCAATGTGATACTAAAAAGGGTAGATCATTAAGTATGGGTGACAGGGCAGCGCCTGAGGAGGCTGACCGACCTGTCACCGGTTTTTAAAGGCTCAGTTGGCGGGCATGACTTATGAATTAAATAAAAACTAAAGACGGTTTTGCTGAATCAAATGAGTGATATCGCTGTTCTTTTCATCGCCTACGGGAAGCCAGACATCTTCATATATATCCTCGCCCGTATACATGGTTTCCTCTCCGGGAAAGCCCAGCCGGCGATTAACGTACTTTAACGGTTCACTGCTATATATCCGCATAATAAACCCCCCCGAGATTAATGAAGCCGCTCCCCGTGGCGCGATATCCTGCTGCCCAGCACGTATATACCGGTGATGGCAGCCGCATGAAACACCCACCAACCTGTTTCCATAAAGCTAAAGGTACCCGGATCGACCTTGTCTTCACCAATAATTTTTTTACCGATTGAGTTCTTATGGTCAAGAAAATCCAGCATGAAATGTACTCCTTTCTGAATTTTTATATAACTTTAAACTTAGGTTGCCCGATTGAATTTGCCCTTAGAAACGAAAATTTTGCCATGGTCATGCTGGTAAAAACTCAGGAATAATTATGTATTATTTACAAAACCAACAAAAGGCTCTTGCAATGCATTTATTTTTATGCTATCAATACCTTTAGACTTCCTACCAATAATTTTGGTTTCCCGAGGTAGAAGATGGATAGCAAAGAAAAGGCCTTTTTGGTCGCCCTGCACCAGGTGAATGGCATTGGCAGCAAAAGCCTGTGGAAAATTAAAGAGGTCTTTGGCAGCTTTCAGGCCTGTTATGAAGCCAATATGCGTGATCTTCATGCATCGTTCTTGGCCAAAGACGTAGTTGACGGCATTGCCGATTTAAGAAGCAGTGATCCGCTGGCTGGTCTGGACCAAATCATCGCTGCCGGCATTAAATTGGTTACCTGGGACGAAGAGGCTTATCCTGTTCTGTTGAGACATATCAGTAATCCCCCGTATGCTTTGTATTACCGGGGGTGCATAGAATGCCTGGAAGAGCCGGCCATAGCGGTAATCGGTTCGCGTGTGGCCAGCTACTATGGGAAGAATACCGCCCGTAAACTAGGGCGGGAATTGGCGGCGCGCGGGATTACGGTAGTCAGCGGACTGGCCAGGGGGATTGATGCCGAAGCCCATCGGGGAGCCTTGGAAAGCGGACAAACAGTTGCGGTTTTGGGCAGTGGCTTGGATGTAGTATACCCACCGGAGAATGAGCGGTTATATAATGAAATCACCGGTAAAGGAGCGGTAATCAGTGAATTTTCCCGGCATACCCGGCCGGAGCCCGGCAACTTTCCCATGCGTAACCGAATTATTTCCGGCTTATGCCGCGGTGTGGTAGTAGTGGAGGCCCAGGCCAAGAGCGGAGCCTTAATTACGGCGGATTTTGCCCTGGAGCAGGGGCGTGACGTATTCGCGGTTCCCGGCCCTATCAACAGTAAGACTAGTGCAGGCACCAATAATCTTATTAAACAGGGAGCCAAGCTGATTACCTGTTGTGAGGACATTACCGAAGACTATGGCGATCTCAGCGAACCCGCCGGCCCAGCCCTGGAGCAGGCTGATTTATCCTTCCTGACCATGGAAGAGAATAGGATAGTAGAGGCTATGGGCAGTGAACCCGGCCACTTTGACGATCTGTTAAACCAAACCGGATTTGCCATAGGAGAATTAAGCACTCTGCTGCTTCAGCTTGAACTCAGAGGAATAATTGCGGCACTGCCCGGCAATTATTACATAAAACAATGATACAAAGTCACAACAATTTATTAGCAGTTTGGAGAGGTGAGATTATTGGCGGAAAACACCCTGGTGATTGTGGAATCGGCGGCCAAGGCCAAAACTCTGGGGAAGTTTTTGGGAAAAGGCTACAAAATCAAGGCTTCGGTCGGGCACATCAAGGATTTGCCTAAGAGTAAGCTGGGTATTGATGTGAATAACGATTTTGAACCGCAATATATTACCATTCGCGGCAAAGGCGATCTGCTCAAAGAGATAAAGGACGAGGCTATTAAGGCCGACCGTGTCTTACTGGCAACTGACCCCGACCGCGAGGGTGAAGCCATTGCCTGGCATCTGCAGAATGCCATGCGGATTCCCGCCGGAACCAAGTGCAGAATCGAGTTTAACGAGATTACCCGGGATGCGGTAAGGGGGGCCATAAAAAAGGCCCGGCCGATAGACGGCAATCGAGTAAACGCCCAGCAGGCCAGAAGGGTATTGGACCGTCTAGTAGGATATAATCTGAGCCCATTACTGTGGAGCAAGGTTCGCAAGGGCTTGAGCGCCGGCCGGGTTCAATCGGTGGTGGTCCGCCTGATATGTGAACGGGAAAAGGAGATTGCGGGATTCCAGAGCGAGGAATACTGGACGATTGAAGCCAGGCTGGCGGATCAAGGCGGCAAGGCTTTTATAGCCCGCCTGATTAGCCAGGGCAAAAATAAGCTGGAGATTCCCGATGAGGCGACCAAGGACCGGATCGTGGCGGAGTTGAGCGGCGCTTCTTTTGTAGTAGCCAAGGTCGAAAAGAAGGAGAGGAATCGCAAGACTCCTCCGCCCTTTATTACCAGCACCCTGCAGCAGGAGGCTTCCAAAAGGCTGAATTTTTATTCCAAACGGACCATGAAGGTAGCCCAGGAATTATATGAAGGTTTGGATCTGGGACGTGAAGGGACCGTGGGTCTGATAACCTATCTGAGAACGGATTCCACCAGGGTGGCGGCGGTTGCCCAGGAGGAAGCCCTGGCCTACATTGGCGCTCATTATGGGCCGCAGTTTGCCCCGTCTGTGCCCAATCAGCACAAGACAAGGAAAACCGCCCAGGATGCCCATGAATGTATTCGACCCACCTCGGTGGAGCGAACCCCGGACAGTGTTAAAGCGGATCTGAGCCGGGATCAGTACAGACTATATAAGCTGATATGGGACCGCTTCGTGGCCAGTCAGATGACGGCTGCGGTATATGATACGGTAACGGCGGAAATCAACGCTGGAGATTTTGGCTTTCGCGCTACCTCATCCCGCTTGAAATTCGCCGGATATTTAAAGGTATATAACGACGACGAGGATGAGGTTAACAAGAACAGCCTGCCGGAAATGAAAGCGGGACAAAAGCTCAAGCTCCAGGAATTGGCGCCGGAACAGCACTTCACGCAGCCCCCGCCCCGCTATTCGGAGGCCAGTTTGGTAAAGCTGCTCGAAGAATATAATATCGGACGGCCCAGCACCTATGCGCCGATTATTGACACCATCCTGAAAAGAAACTATGTGGAACGCCAGAACAAGCAATTCGTACCTACTGAACTGGGTTTCATTGTGGTTGACCTCTTGCGGGACAACTTTTCCAACATCGTGGAGGTCGATTTTACGGCCCGCATGGAGGAAAACCTGGATCAGATCGAAGAAGGTGCCCTGGAATGGAAAAAGGTGGTGCGGGATTTCTACGGTCCCTTTGCCGAAGAGCTGGAACGGGCGTCGGCCCTGGTGGAAAAGGTGGAGATCAAACCGGAAGAAGCCGGCAAGGATTGCCAGCAATGCGGCAGGCCCCTGCTGGTAAAATACGGACGTTTCGGGAAATTCCTGGCTTGTTCCGGCTTCCCGGAGTGCCGGCATACGGAATCCGTCAATGAAGAGGTAGGGGTAAAGTGCCCGCAATGCGGTGGAGAGGTGCTGGCCTTGAAGAGCAAAAAAGGCCGACGGTTTTATGGCTGCGCCAATTATCCGACCTGTGATTTTCGCGCTTGGAACAAGCCCTCCGGGAGGAATTGCCCGGTTTGCGGCGGGGCCCTGCTGGAAAAGGCGGGGCGAGGGCCGGGACAGTTGGTCTGCAACAACGCTGAATGTAAGTATACCGAGGAAATGAGGGAATAATACTGCAACATGTAAACGTTATGGGCGGCGGACTGGCCGGATGTGAAGCCGCATACTTTCTGGCCCGGCATGGAGTGCCGGTCAGATTGTGGGAAATGAGGCCGGTCAAGAACACCCCGGTGCATCGGAGTGACCACTTGGCCGAGTTGGTCTGCAGCAACTCTTTGAAATCGGAAATCGAGACTACCGCCCAGGGCCTGCTGAAACTTGAGATGCGGCACCTGGGCTCTCTTTTGCTGGAATGCGCCGAGGCCGCCCGGGTACCGGCCGGTTCAGCCCTGGCGGTTGACCGGGAACAGTTTGCCGCTCTGGTCAGTGAACGCATTAACAACGAACCGGCGATAGAGGTTGTTCGTCAGGAGATAGTAAGTCTCCCGGAAAATGAGATCAATATTGTGGCTACCGGCCCCTTGACCTCAGATAGTTTTGCGAGCTACCTTCAGGCCTTGACCGGAGAGGATAGCCTCTATTTCTTTGACGCTATTGCCCCCAGCCTGACGCTGGAAAGCATCAATATGCAAATAGCATACAAAGCCTCCCGTTATGGCAAGGGCGGTGAGGATTATTACAATTGTCCCATGAATGAGGAGGAGTACCGGCGCTTTTATGAGGAGTTGATCGCGGCCGACATCAAAGAAGGCCATGATATAGATCGGGCCCACTATTTTGATTCATGTATGCCGGTGGAGGTAATTGCCCGCCGCGGCAAAGATACCTTGCGCTTCGGTCCGATGCGCCCGGTCGGCTTGTCTAAGCCAGATGGAAGCAGACCCTATGCTGTTGTGCAACTGCGGCAGGAGGACCAGGAAGGCAGGATATATGGCATGGTCGGATTTCAGACGCGCATAAAGTGGGGGGAGCAAAAGCGCATTTTCAGCATGATCCCCGGTTTGGAGGAGGCCATGTTCGTACGCTATGGCTCAATGCATCGCAATACCTATATCAACAGCCCCCGTTTGCTGGAACCCACCCTGCAGATGAAGGGGCGACCCGCTCTGTTCTTTGCCGGGCAGATCACCGGGGTGGAGGGCTATATGGAATCGGCCGCCACCGGGATATTGGCCGGAATTAATGCCCGGCGGCTATCGTGCCGGACGAATCCCTTGATTATGAGCGAAGATACCATGATCGGAGCCCTGGTGAATTTTATTACCTCGGCCCGGCCCCAGGATTTTCAGCCGGTAAACGCTAATTTCGGTATCCTGCCACCGCTGGTGAGTACCATTAAGAACAAGAATGAACGCTATATGGCTTATGTTGAACGGGCAAAAAGTGCTTTGGACAAATTTTCAGAATTGTTGCTAAAAGAGTTGTAATTTGAATTTCCTTATGTTAGGATTTCCGTAGAATAGATAATTTAGGGGGATTTATGCTTTTTTCATATGTTGATAGTTTTCTGGAACATCTACGGGTAGAAAAGAGCGCTTCTCGGATGACGCTGGTCAGCTATAAGAGCGATTTGAACCAGTGTTTTGCCTTTCTGGCCGATCATAACGGAGTGGCCGTCCAGAGCATTAGTACTGAATACCTCAACCATAAGTCGGTCAGGGATTATTTAAGTTATCTACAGCAACAGGGACTGAGCCGGGCTACTATGTCGAGGAAATTAGCGGCTCTGCGTTCTTTTGTCAGATATCTATGCCGGGAGAATATCCTGCAGCATAACCCGATTGCCGCAGTAAGCACCCCTCGCCAGGACAAGAAACTCCCCCGCTTTCTCTATCCGGTCGAGGTGGAAATGCTGCTGAATGCTCCCGATAAATCCACACCGGCTGGCAAAAGGGATACTGCTATTCTGGAGGTACTGTATGCCTGCGGTTTGCGGGTCAGCGAGCTGGTAGGCGCCGACCTTGACGACCTGAATTGGGATGAAGAACTGATTAAGGTCAGGGGTAAAGGCAACAAAGAAAGGATTGTGCCCATTGGCCAGCAGGCTCGCCAGGCCCTGCTGAATTACATAAATCAAGGCAGACCTGCTTTGGCCCGCAAAGCCAAATCGCCAACTTCTGCTATTTTTTTGAACAAATCAGGTCAACGCATTTCTCAGCGCAGCATCAGGAATATTATTGATAAGTATATGGAGGAAACCGCGGTAAATCAGGCGATTAGTCCCCATACCCTGCGGCATTCCTTTGCCACGCATATGTTGAACAATGGAGCTGATCTGCGCTCGGTGCAGGAACTACTGGGGCATGTTAAGCTATCGACCACCCAGATATATACTCATTTGACCCGGGATAGTCTTCAGAATATATACAATGAAAATCATCCACGGAGGTAGGATATGTTCGAAGCAACTACTATTGTTGCGGTAAAGCGGGGGAACCAGACGGCCATTGCCGGGGACGGTCAGGTAACCTTCGGCCAGAATACCATTATGAAAAGCAACGCCTGTAAGATCAGGCGATTATATGACGGCAAGGTTATCGCCGGTTTTGCCGGCGCAGTAGCCGATGCCTTCACCCTGTTCGGTAAATTTGAGGAAAAACTTAAGCAGGCCGGCGGCAATTTGACACGGGCTGCGGTGGACATTGCCAAAGAATGGCGCTCGGATCGGGTCCTCCGCAAGCTGGAGGCCCTGCTTATTGTGGCGGATCAGGAGAAGATGTTTATTATTTCCGGCAATGGTGAGTTAATCGAACCGGATGACGGTATAACAGCTATCGGCTCCGGCGGTTCTTATGCCTTGGCAGCGGCTCGCGCCCTGGCCCGGTTTACCGACCTCCCCGCTCGGGACATTGCGGTGGAGGCCTTAAAGATCGCCGCCGAGATCTGCATCTATACCAATGAAAACATCTCGGTTGAGGTAGTGGAATAAGAACGAATTCAACACAGATTTACACAGATTTACACAGATTAGAACAGATTATCACAGATTTTAAACGAAACGGTTTATTTCAAATAGGTGAGATCGGTTCACTTGGATAAATATAAATTTTACCTTGGCATATTGGGAAAACAGAAAGATGCTAAATCAAACTCAACATAATCTGTGTTCATCCGTTTTCATCCCCCTCGGGGGGCCACGATGCACTTTCGCGCCATTTAGGTCGCAGTGTTCATCTGTGGTTAATTTCTACAGCAAGGGGCGTTTAAATTGTTTAATCTTACACCACGGGAGATCGTGGAGGAATTGGACCGATATATAGTAGGTCAGCAAGCGGCTAAGAAAGCGGTAGCGATTGCTCTGCGGAACCGCTATCGCCGCAAAAAACTTTCTTACGAACTGCAAGAAGAGATCTACCCTAAGAATATTATTATGATCGGGGCTACCGGGGTAGGTAAAACGGAAATTGCCCGGCGACTGGCCCGCATGGTCAAGGCTCCTTTCGTTAAGGTGGAAGCCAGCAAATTTACAGAAGTCGGTTATGTGGGCCGCGATGTCGATTCGATGGTGCGCGATCTCTTGGAAACCTCCATTCGCATGGTCAAGCAGGAGAAACTGGAGGAGGTCGCCGAAAAAGGACGACAATTGGCCGATGAGCGTATCATCGATTATCTTATGCCACTGCCGAAAAAGAAGGCTCGCACCAACCGCAATCCCCTGGAGTTTTTGCTGGGGCAGGGCGGCGATGACAGTGAGCAGGATGACGACCATGAGGCCAGAAGCAAAGCCACGGAAGAGAAGCGGGAAATCCTGCGCCAGAAGCTGGCTCGCATGGAATTGGAGAATGAGACCATCGAGATAGAGGTGGAGGAGCGAAATACCTCCTTTATGGAGATAATATCCGGCTCTGGGGTCGAAGAGATGGGGATCAACCTCCAGGATATGTTTGGCAACCTGGTACCAAAAAACAAGAAGAAACGCCGGATGACGGTCGAAGAAGCCAGAAAACTATTAAGCCACGAAGAAGCCCAGCGTTTAATCGATTTAGACGAGGTATATCGCGAGGCTATTAAGCGAGTTGAGGAAGACGGGATTATTTTTCTCGATGAGATAGACAAGATTGCCGGCAAAGAGAGCTCATACGGACCTGATGTATCCAGGGGCGGCGTACAGCGGGACATCCTGCCGATAGTCGAGGGCTCAACCGTGGTTACCAAATACGGCCCGGTCAAAACGGATCATATTTTATTCATCGCCGCCGGAGCCTTCCACATCAGCAAGCCATCGGATCTGATTCCGGAGCTGCAGGGGCGCTTTCCCATTCGGGTCGAATTGGAGGCACTTACCCGGGAGGATTTGAAAAGGATTCTGGTGGAGCCTCATAATTCTTTGATAAAGCAGTATTGCGCCTTATTGGGCACGGAGAATGTTCGCACCACCTTCAGTGATGATGCGGTTGAAGAATTGGCGCGTATTGCCTATGAGGTAAACGCCCGCACCGAAAACATCGGCGCTCGCCGCCTCCATACCGTAATGGAAAAGATGCTGGAGGAACTGCTGTTCAATGCAGCGGAAATGCAGGGTCAGGAAATAATGATTGATGCTAAATATGTCACAGAAAAATTGAATCAGATTGTAGCCGACGACGACTTAAGTCGATATATATTATAAGGTCATGGGGGGAAGGCAATGAGCAAGACACTGTTGGAGAAGTCCAGGGCAATCAACAAAATCCTCCAAAAAATTGGGGGTAATCCGGTTAATTTTATGGAGATTGCAGAGGTTCTGTCCCAAAACCTTGAATGCAGCGTATTCATTGTGGGACGAAGAGGGCAGATCGGGGGTTACGCCTTTATGCCCAATGCCACCTGCAACGAGATTGAGCACCTGATGAACCATGCTGAGCGGTTTCCCGAGAGTTTCAATCAGGAACTTATGAACCTGCAGGAAACCAAAACCAACATAGTACTGGAAGAAGGCCGGAAATGCGTTTTCAACCCCAATAACGTCAGTTGCGACTGCTCGCAGCATATTTGGTCGATCAGTCCGGTATTTGGCGGAGCGCGGCGAATAGGTACCTTGATTTTGATGCGGGAAGGACGGGAATTCTGCGACGAGGATACCGTGCTGGCGGAATACGGGGCTATCGTGGTGGCCAATGAGATTATGCGGATGCGCTCTGAACGTGTTGAAGAGGAAGCCCGGAAGAAAGCCTCAGTTCAGATAGCCTTGGCTACCTTATCCTACTCGGAGAAGGAGGCCATCGAGCATATCATGGCCGAACTGAATGGCAAAGAAGGGTTGCTGGTGGCCAGCCGCATTGCTGATAAGGTAGGCATAACCCGATCGGTAATTGTAAGCGCCCTGAGAAAATTTGAAAGCGCCGGGGTTATCGAGTCTCGCTCTTTGGGGATGAAGGGGACCTATATTCGGGTGCTGAACGATTATCTCTTTGCCGAGCTTAAAAAATAAAAATAACCGGGCTTTTTATAAAGCTTTCAAGTGCAAAATGGCTGGCTGCTATTACATGGTCAGCCATTTTGTTAAAAAATACAAAATAAACAAAAATATTTTCACCCAATGCAGGAAATCGTCAACTTTAGTAGAAGAATTATTGATGGGCATATGAGGCCTTTGGGGGTGATTACATGCTGGAAAGAATTTTCAATTCACCGACACAATTAATGCTCAACAAGTCCATGGATGTAGGCGCTTTGAGAAACGAGGTTATCGCCGATAATATAGCGAATGTAGATACCCCAAAATTCAAAAGAAGAGAAGTAATTTTTGAAGAAAACCTGAAAAAGATGCTGCAAAGAGATACCGGAACCGCCAAACTGAAGATTAATGACACCCGGCACTTTACGCTGGCGAAAGAACCGGGTGGTATTGCTGTGCCTGAAATCAGGGTAATGGAAGATCTGTCTTATCGCAATGATGAAAATAATGTTGATATCGATGTCGAATCTGCTAAACTAGCAAAGAACAAGATTATGTACGATTCAGTTTCCCAGAGTATGGGTGAGGAACTCACCCTGCTGAGACTGGCCATAACCGGAAGGGGGTAATCAGGTGCGTTTTTTGGATAGTATGGATATCAGTGCTTCTGGTATGACGGCACAGCGTTTAAGGATGGATACCATTTCCAGCAATATGGCTAATGTTGAAACAACTCGCCGAGCCAACGGCACCGGGCCGTACCGCCGGCAGGTGGTGGTATTTGAAGCCCGGAACGATATAGAGAACCAGAACACAAGTAATAATCCTGTAATGAGCAAGTTTGCCAACCTGCTCAAGGAACAGCAGAAGGTGGCGGCAACCGGTTATGGTGTCAGAGTCAAGGAAATCCGCGAAATAAATGATCAAGAATCTCCTTTTCGCAAGGTCTATGATCCCAGTAGCCCCGAAGCTGATGCCCAAGGCTATGTAAACTATCCCAATGTGAACATAGTCGAGGAAATGACCAATATGATATCGGCGACTCGCTCCTATGAGGCTAATGCCAAAGTCATCGAGTCGGCCAAGGCTATGGCGAGCAAGGCTTTAGAGATTGGAAGATAGGAGGGGGTTGGATAAATGAAGGCTGGCGATATCAGTAGTCTGGTTAAGGCGGTAAATGTTGATTCGCAGGTCGTTACCGACAATACCTCTCAAAAAACCGGTTCAGGTGAGAGCTTTTTTTCCTACCTAAAAGATGCCTTGAATGAAGTGGATGATCTTCAGAAGGAAGCCGCCGCCAGCGGGCAAAGGCTGGCATTGGGCGACGAGGAGTATCTGCATAATACGGTAATTGCCTATGAAAAAGCCAATCTTGCGCTGCAACTCACTATTCAGGTTAGAGATAAAATAGTAGAAGCCTATCAAGAGATTATGCGCATTCAGATGTAGTTTATTTGGGGAGTTATAGAATGGAGACTTGGTTGGAAAGAGTTCGGCAATCAGGCCGGCAAATGGGGGAAAAGTGGTCGGAGCTTTCCCTTAACCGTAAAGTGCTATTTTCTGCAATCGGCCTGATTATAATCGTAGCTATTGTTTTCTTGATAGTACGGGGCAATAGTACCGTACCCTATGACGTCTTATATACTCAGCTTGATCCCAAGGAAGCTGCGGCGGTTACTGCGAAATTAGATGAATTAAAGATACCCTACGAATTACAGGACAGTGGAACTACTATTATGGTAGCCCCGGAGATTAAGGATTCCACTCGCTTAAAACTAGCCGCCGAGAACCTGCCCAGTGGAGAAGCCGGGTTCGAACTTTTTGCCACTACCAACTTCGGTGAAACCCAAACTGACAAGAAGGTTAAATATCAAAGAGCTCTACAAGGCGAGCTAGCTCGCACCATCCAGAGTCTGGATAAGATCAAGGCCGCCAAGGTCAACCTGGCCCTGCCGGAAGAATCGCTGTTTTCTGATAACCAGAAGGATCCCAAGGCATCGGTAGTTATAAACACTAGAGATAATCAAAAGCTTACCCCTAAAGAGGTGCAAGCCATAATAAATCTGGTGGCTAACAGTGTGGATGGCCTTACGCCGGACAACGTAGTTATTGTGGATCAGGACGGCAATCTGGTGTCAGAGGATATGCCGGATGGGGCAGAACAACAGCAATCGGTCAGCGAGATAGTTCGAACTCAATTGGACATGAAGAAGCAGTTTGAAAAAGACAAGCAGGAAGCCATCCAGACCATGCTGGACCGGGCTTTGGGTAAAAACAACTCGGTAGTCAGGGTCAATGCCGAGCTAAACTTCAACGATCGTCAGCAATTCGATGAGAAGTATACCCATGACCCCGACGGTCCCTTTGTGGTCAGCGAAAATATAAAAAAGGAATCGGGGACCGATACCAAAACCACCCCGGCCAATGTACCAGGCACCGATACCAATGTCCCCCAATACACACAAGCAACCACCGAGGGCGGCACCTCTACATATGACAAGAGCGAGAAAACCCGCAATTACGATCTCAACAAAACCGAGACGGTTACCGATTTTCAGGTCGGTGATGTAAAATATGACTATCTCACCGTATCTGTCTTCGTTAACAATGCCGCAGTAAAGAATGCCGCCTTGGGCGACACCCAACAGAAGAAAGAGGATAAGATTCGCAGCATGGTGGCCACCGCTTGCGGGTTAAGAGAGAACCGGCAGGATGAGAGTGTTCGCTTGGCCGACAGCATTTCGGTAGCCTTTATTGACTTCTATACCAAACCTGCTCCAGAAGCAACTCCGCAGGGGACCTTCCAGAAATTCATGGCTTCGCCCGCCGCACCTTGGGCATTGGCCTTCCTGGTCTTAGTCATTATTGCGCTTATCTGGCTGTTGAAACAGAGAAGAGATAAACAGGCGCAGGAGGCGGCCGAACAATTCGCCCTCGAACAACAGGCCCAGGCAGAAGGCTATGAAGGAATCGCCGAGGAAGAGATTTCGCTGGCGGACATTATCGAGCGGGAAATGTCGCCGGAAGACAAGGAACGTCAGCGGATTCGTCAGGAAATTGATAAACTTATCGAAGAAAATCCCGAGAATGCTGCCCAGGTCCTCAAGACCTGGATTATTGAAGATTTGAGGTGAGGCAATGGCCGGCGCAGGGACATCAACTAAAAAGGGGCTTTCCGGCAAACAGAAGGCTGCTAATTTTCTAATTTTTATAGGTCCTGAAAAATCCGCTAAGCTATTTAAGTACCTCAATGAGGAAGAAATAGAGCAATTAACTTTGGAAATTGCCAATGTAAGACAGGTCTCATCGGATAAGGCCGACGAGATTTTTTTAGAATTTTACGAGATGTGTCTGGCCAGCAAGATTATTGGTCAAGGCGGTATCGGTTATGCCAAGGATGTTCTGGAACGGGCTTATGGCGAGCAGAAGACGGCCGAGATTATTGGTCGCATATCGGCTTCTCTGCAGGTACGGCCCTTCGACTTTATGCGCAAGACCGAACCGGCTCAGTTGATTAACTTCATAGGTTCGGAGCACCCGCAGACCATAGCCCTCATTTTGGCTTATCTGGAGCCGGAGAAGGCCTCGCTGATTTTGTCAGCTCTGCCGCCGGAAAGGCAGGCTGAAGTGGCCAAGCGTATCGCCATTATGGATACCACCTCCCCCGAGGTTATTAAAGAGGTGGAGAAAGTACTGGAGCGGAAGCTATCTTCCATTGTGCCGCAGGAGCTCACCACAGCCGGCGGTATCAAGTCGGTAGTCGAGATTATCAACCGGGTAGACCGTGGAACCGAGAAGACCATAATGGAAGCCTTGGAGGTACAGGACCCCGAACTGGCCGAAGAGATCAAGAAACTGATGTTCGTTTTCGAGGATATCGTAATGATAGACGACCGTTCCGTGCAAAGAGTACTGCGCGAGGTGGAATCGCAGGACCTGGGTCTGGCTTTAAAGGGTGCCAGCAACGAGGTGGGTCAGAAGATATTCCGCAACATGTCCAGCCGAGCCTCCGATATGCTGCGTGAGGATATTGAATTCATGGGCCCGGTCAGGTTACGCGACGTAGAAGAGGCTCAGCAGCGTATTGTTAATATCATCCGCCGCCTGGAGGAGACAGGGGAAATAGTCATTGCCCGCGGTGGAGGAGATGAAGTAATTGTCTAAGATAATCAAGAACGATGATGCCATAATGGCGCATCCTATTGTAATAGAACGTATGGTTATGCCGCTCTTATTTGAAGCAGAGGCTCCAGAGCCGCCAGAAGAGGCTGAAGCCGTGGTTGAGGAAGAAATAGAACAGCCCAGCCGGGTTGAGTTGGAAAGAGAGGAACTGGAGCAGCTCAAGATTGAGAGCAAAAAGGTACTGGAAGAAACCGAAGCCATGGTTATGGACTTGCTGCAGAAGGCCAGGGATGAGGCCCGGGCGATTATTGCCAATGCCCAGGAGGAGGCCGACCTGATTAGATCGCAAGCCGAAACCGAGGCGGTGGAACTAAGGACCAGCAACCAGAAAAAGGGATATGAAGAAGGTCTGAAAAAGGCTGAGGAAGATATAGAGGCCGACCGCCTGGCCGCATTTCAGCAAAGCCAGGAACTACTCGAAGAAGCCCGCCAGCTAAAGATCCAGATGATGAGGTCCTCCGAATCGGACATGATGCGATTGGTAATGGCTATCGCCAAGAAGGTTATTGCCAGCGAACTGACTACCAACCCTTATTTCATTGTAAATGTATTAAGAGAAGCCATCGATTTTCTGGATCATCCTGATAACATAACGGTTTATGTCAACCCGCAGGATCTGGAGAGGATCCTTACCATCACCCAGAGCGACTCCTTTTTTGACATTGGCACCAGTGACGTGAATCTGGATTTTCGCGCTGACAACCGAATATCCCCGGGGGGATGTTCTTTGGAAAGTCAGGGCGGTTCAGTTGATACCCGGCTGGAAACCAGGATCAGCGGCGTTGAACAGGCCCTGCGGGAAGTGAGCGGAGATGAGTGAGCAACAGAGTATCCTGCCGATGGAAAATTACATGGATGCCATCTCCAGAACCCCGGTTTGTCAATTAAAGGGCAAGATATCCCAGGCCATCGGACTGACCCTGGAGGCTACCGGCCCCAAGGTGCGTTTGGGTGAACTGTGTTATGTAAAAAGCAATTATGCCGACCGGCAAATGATTCCCGCCGAAGTGGTTGGTTTTAAAGACAGAAAAATTTTATTGATGCCCCTGGGCAATTTGGAAGGTATCGGCCCGGGCAGTGAGCTGTTGGCCTCCGGCACTACTCTCAGGGTTCAGGTGGGAATGGAACTTAAGGGAAGAGTGCTTAATGGTTTGGGCGAAATTATCGATAATAAAGGTAGGATAAAATCCGAGCTGACCTATCCGGTGATGAATACCCCTCCTAACCCGCTGACCCGTCAGCGGATAACCGAGGTGCTGCCGGTAGGCGTGCGGGCCATCGACGGTCTGATTACCCTGGGCCGGGGCCAGCGGATGGGGATACTGGCCGGCAGCGGGGTGGGCAAGAGTACCCTCATAGGCATGATAGCCCGGAATACCGAAGCGGATATCAACGTTATCGCGTTGGTAGGCGAGCGAGGCCGTGAGGTACGGGAGTTTTTGGAGAGAGACCTGGGTGAGGCCGGTTTGGCCAAATCGGTGGTGGTAGTGGCCACTTCCGATCAGCCGGCTCTGGTTAGGCTGAAAGGCGCTTTTGTGGCTACCAGTATTGCTGAGTATTTTCGGGATCAGGGTATGGATGTTTTACTTTTGATGGATTCCCTAACCCGTTTTGCCCTGGCTCAGCGGGAAGTAGGGCTGGCCATCGGAGAACCGCCGGCGACCAGAGGCTACACTCCGTCGGTATTCGCTTTGCTGCCTAAGTTACTGGAACGGGCCGGCACCTCCGATAAAGGCAGCATCACCGGGTTGTATTCGGTATTGGTGGAAGGCGACGACATGAATGAGCCGGTGACTGATGCAGTAAGAGGAATTGTTGATGGTCACATTGCTCTCAACCGCAGCATGGCGGCTCAGAATATGTATCCGGCCATTGATGTTTTAAATAGTATAAGCCGAGTTATGATCGACGTGGTGGACCCGGAGCAGATGGGCAGCGCCAATCGCTTTCGTAGCCTGCTGGCTACCTATGAGGAGGCCAGGGATTTGATCGATATCGGCGCTTACAAAAAGGGCTCTAATCCACGCATAGATGAATCAATAGCCTTGATTGACAATTGTCGTGGTTTCTTAAAGCAGGAAATATTCGAAGAGTTCACATATGGCGATACTGTGGCCTTGTTAGAACGGGCAGTAAGCCGATGAGGGGTAGATTATGAAGGCCTTTCAATTCAGGCTTCAAACAAAATTGACAATTGCAACGCGTCAGGAACAGCTTGCACGGGAGGAACTCCAGCGTGCAAGCTTTGTGCGCGATCAAATAGCCGATCAATTGGCTGAGATGATGGATAGGCTGTCCGGCTTGCAGACCTCGGTTCGGGTAATGGTCCAGACGGCGGAGCCATTTGAGCGAATTCTGATTATAAAAGAGTATATTCCGGTAGTTACCACCTCGATTCAGGAATTGGAAATAAGGCTGCTGCAGGCCGAAGAAGTAGTAGAGCAGTGCCGGGCCGAATTGTTGGAGAAGAAGAAGGAAACCCGCACCATGGAGCGCCTGAAGGAAAAGGCCTGGCAGCGTTACCTGCACGAATTGCAGTTGGAAGAGCAGAAGCTGATCGATGAGCTAGCCAATAACGGACACTATCGCAGTCATAAAGGGTAAGCGAACGGTCTCATAAAAAAATCTAATCCAGGTGATAATGATGAAAAAATTTTTAAAAGTATTGATTCTAATTATCTTAATATTGCTGGTTATAGCCGGAGCGTTCTATGTTCTGCTGCGCTCGGGAATATTGCAGGCACCGCGTTTTTTGCCTTCTCTGCCCGTGGTAGGCCAGTATTTCGCCCCCCAGCAACAAGAGAAGGTGGACCCGGCCTTGCTTAAGGCTAACCAGGAAAATGCCCGACTGCAAAAAAGTGTTGCTCAAAAAGAAGAAGAACTCACCCAGATCCAGAATGAGCTTAAGAGTGTGCAGGGACAGTTAAAGACCAGCAAGCAGAGTCAAAATCAGGCTAAAGAAGAATTCGATAAGGTATCGCAACAGTTATTGCAATTGCAGAATGCCAACAGCAGTGCCGGCGGCGCCGATAAAGCCGCGGCCTACAAGGATATAGCCCAGTATTTCGGCGAGATGAAGGTGAAGGATGCCGCCGATATTCTGGGCCGTCTCAAGGATGAAGATATTATCGGCATATTGGGTGAAATGGAGCCCGATACCGCGGCCGAGGTGCTGCAAAACATGGATCGCACTAAGGCGGCTGCGGTTACCCGTAAGATGTTGGTTACTAGCAACAGCCCTTGATGATGAGGGGTGAGCGGCGGAAATGGCTTGAGGAATCGGTCTTTTCGGCGCTGACCCCTTAACCGCAAGGGGAATCAAGATGGAAAGGAGGTGAAAAATTGCAGGGAGCAAGTATATTGGCAGCTGGCAAGGTATACGAAAATGACATTGGCCGCAATGCATCATCCCTTCCGGCTGGAGTAGCCAACTCCAAAGGGTTCACGGATTGCTTGAGAAAGCAGAACCAACATATCAATTCCAGTCCTGGTGATGCTGCCGCCGCTACCGAACCAGCCGGGAGCAGGCCGGCCAAGCTTGATCGCAGCGCCCTCTTGCGCGCTCCGGTTGCCAAGAATAGCCGGGCCGCAAATAATACCGCGAATGATGTCCCCGGTTGCGAAACTATGCTTACGGATGCCGATAAGACAGGGACGCTACTGGTTGCTGACTGCAGCCCAGCTCAGGCCCAGCCGCAGGCAAAGGCCGATGCCGCCCCTACAACTGAACCGGCAGCCGTTGAGCAGCAAGTTATGAAGGCAGTAGCAGAGAACTTGACAGGCACCGGGTCAACTCTGGCTGTAGAAGTGGTTAAGTCGCCGGGCAGCCAGACCGTTCAGCCCACTGTGGAGCAGGATGCCACGGACAGCTCAGCCGATACTGCCGACTTGGTCAAAACGGCGGTAAATAGTAATGCGGCGCCGGAGCTTCAATCCCGGGACAACCTGATTCAAATTACCCAGGGAGTAGTGACGGCAGTTGACAATTCAGAAAAACCGAAGACTGAGGCCTCGCAACCGCAAGTAAACCAGAACGTTCTTCCGCCGGAGTCAACCGAATTGTCAGGTCAGGTTAATGCTGTACCAGTTGGCGGGAAGACAGCAAACCCCGCTGAGGCGACAGTAGCGACGGTTGAAATCAAATCTCCGGATAGTACGCCCCCGGCCGCTATTGAAAAAGTCCAGCCCTCAGAAAACCTATTGCCATTGGATGGGCAGACCAAGAAATCTATAACCGAAGCCGGAACAGACGTACCGGCTCAGATGGCGCCAAAACCGGAAGCCGAAAAGGTTTCGACCCGGGTGGAGGCAGATTCGGTATCACAGCGGTTGGCAGCCGACCCCGCACCACTGCAGCAGGACGCTAATAGTCCTGAGTTGTTATCGCAGGTTTCTAATACGGCAGCCCCCGTTGCCGTCCAGCCCGTGGCAGACCAGACGGCTTCTACCGAGGCCCCTGAGGCTGCATCCGGCTCAGCGATGCCGCTCGAAGAAGCTGTGATAGCGGTGGCGAGCCAACCCTC
>Ga0074198_1000501_pt1 | contig 40087 bp, 31 predicted proteins | sample EPASupsiteSAE323_FD_64527 | JGI IMG/M metagenome (GOLD analysis project Ga0074198, IMG submission 64527) | Bioremediated contaminated groundwater from EPA Superfund site, New Mexico - Sample SAE3-23 | ecosystem: Environmental > Aquatic > Deep subsurface > Groundwater > Contaminated ... | reverse complement strand
CAGCGGGTGCTGTGTTGACAACTATTGGCGTTGACCAGACCGCCCAGGAAATGATAGCCGCCGGTAAGCGCCGTCTCCAGGATCGATCGCGAGAAGGAGCAGAGGACCGATGACAAATAAAAATCGGCCAGTTCAGTATTTTGTACCCCGGGGGCCCGCAAACGGACGGGAAACAATTTGCCCACCGATAATAACGGGCGGGGCACCACATAGCAGTTGTACCCAATAGGTATTCGATTTTCCGCCACTGCCGCATCAATTAGGTGATTGCCCGGCGTTTGCAGCAGATCCTCGAAGAACCTGATTTCTTCTAACATCTTCATATAATTAACCCCTTTTGTTGAAAAGTAATCGGCGCTGCGCAGCCTCTATTTATTTCTATCTAATAATTCCAACGGCTGCCTGCGCATACTAGCCCATCTTACCGGTAAGCTTGCGGAAGGTAGGTTCCAACTTGCGGATAAGCAACATATCCAGTTCGAACCAGTAGATAAGGATCACCAATACCATTAAAACGCCCAAAATTTCCAGGATTACCTTCAGGACATTAGATAGGCCGGCCAGGCTGATCACACCTAAAAAACTAAACATTTCTACCCTCCTAATATCATGTAAACTAAAAAGAGCGATGGGAAAGGGATATATATATTGCACCCGCAGATCTGTTCGTAGGATTGGTGCTTAACTTGGTTGTGCCCAAACAAAACGTTATAGAGTATTTATTATTGTTTAATTCTTCTTAACCGATGAAATTCCTTCACCGTAAAACTTATTTTAATAATTTATTTATTTTAATTAAAATGCAATAATACTAACTCTATGCAATATGGAATTATTAAGAGGTCGATAAAAAAAGCACCTCCAATCGATATTGGAAGTGCCTTTTCTCTCGAGGCGCCAGCAAAAGCTATACCTGGAGCCCTATCAGCTGATAAATTTTTATCATATCGAGGTTTTCCCTAACCAGTTGGGCCAGATCATCATAAGCCGCTTCGCGTCTTGCCAGGAAACTGCCCTGTACTTCCAGGGGGGATAGACCCTTTATCTTCCGTAATTGATTTAAAAAATCGCGGCGGTATTGATCAGCATCAAACAGGCCATGCAAATAGGTACCCCAAATCAATCCGCTCTGGTTGACTGCCCCATCTAAAACTATTTCATGGGGATGTTTTTGGCGGGTTAATTGAAAAGCCGGTTTTACTCCGGGCGCACGATATGATTGTCCCATGTGGATCTCGTAGCCAATTACTTCCCGGGCAAGCAACTCATCCATCAGAGCTTTACCCGTAACCTGCTCGGTGGTTTTGGCAGAATTAAAAACCGTTGTGATATCCAGGAGTCCCAACCCGGTAGTTTCCTTTTTGGATGTTTCAATATAGTCAGGATCTACAATGGTTTGGCCTAACATCTGAAATCCACCACAGATTCCGATGATAGGTATTCCCCTGGCAGCCATATGGCAAATCTCTTCATCCCAACCCATTTCTCTGATGACTTCGAGATCCCCCACCGTATTTTTCGATCCGGGAATAATCAGACAATCCGGTCTTCCCCAGCTATCACCGGGTTTGATATAGCGCAGGAAAACATCCGGCTCTGCCTCCAGGGGATCGAAGTCCGTAAAGTTCGATATATGTGGCAGGTAAAGCACCCCGATCTCCAGGTCATTGGTTGGGGTAGGGCCCGGACGAAGTTCGTAATTAACCGTGTCTTCCTCGGGTATAACGAAATGAAAATATGGTATTACCCCTAAAACCGGAACAGCGGTCCTTTCCTCCAAAAAGTCGAGGGCAGGCTGCAGTAAATCACGATCACCTCGGAATTTATTGATTATTATGCCGGCCACGGTTCTTCTATCGTCCGGATTCAATAATTCCAGAGTACCTACTATAGCGGCCAGGGCTCCGCCCTTATCGATATCCGCCACCAGCAAAACCGGGGCATCGGCCATGTGAGCTGCCCGCATATTTACAACGTCGTTCTTCTGTAAATTAACCTCGGCCGGGCTGCCCGCTCCTTCCAGCACAATGATTTCATACCGCTCCTTTAAGCGTGCAAATGATTGCAATATGGCCGGCCAGACTGTCTGTACATAATCATTATGATAACAGCGGGCACTCATCGTTCCGATCGGTTTGCCGTGAACCACCACCTGGGAAGCATTATCTGCTGACGGCTTGAGTAAAACCGGATTCATATCTATATCAGGTTCAATGCCTGCCGCCTGGGCCTGAACTACCTGAGCCCGCCCCATTTCTCCGCCATGCATTGTTACACAGGAATTCAGAGCCATGTTCTGCGCCTTGAAAGGTGCTACCGCATAGCCATCCTGCCGTAATATACGGCACAGAGCAGTGACCAGTACGCTTTTGCCCACATGCGAGCCGGTCCCCTGGATCATTATGGTATGTGCTTTATGCATCTCCTCTGTCACCTTTCTCGGATGGTTGAATAGAATAAGTCCCGCCATTGTTTATTAAGACCACTGATTCGCCATGTCCGATTATGAAATCCCAATGCCTTGAGGGATTCATTCCGGTCAAATAGCATAATAACAGGCGCAGAGGCCCGCCATGCGCAACAATGACCACGGTATCCCTCTCGGCTGCGGCAGCACTTATGTTAGCCCAGGCCTTTACCACCCGGTTATTGACCTCCGCAGCCGTTTCACCGCCAGGTATCCTGGTCTCAAATGAATTTTCCAGCCATTTATTCAATAATTCCGGATCGCGGGCTTTTATCTCGGCAAAGGTCAGCCCTTCCCAATCCCCAAAATTCATTTCGCGTAGGGACGAATCGATTATTACCGGCGCATGGTGCAGGCCGCCAATGACTGCTGCCGTTCCCCGTGCCCGGATCAGATCACTGCTGAATATCAAGTCAATGTTCTCTCCCGCCAGAAGAGCCGCGGCCTCCCGCGCCTGGCCTTCCCCATCTTCATTCAATCCCCGATCGGATTGTCCCTGAAACCGGCGTTCCTGGTTCCAATCCGTCTCTCCATGCCGCAGCAGTATCACCTTATCCGGGGTCATCTTGCTTCCCCCTTCTGTAAAATCTCACTAAGCGCTCTGATCAATCTGGCATTCTCCGCTCTGGTTCGTATCGCGATCCTAAAATAATAACGGCCCAACCCTTTGAAAGAACTACAGTCCCGAATCAACAATCCGTTCCGGGCCAAGTTTTCTTGCAGATAGCCCGCCGTAAAACCAGTTGCCGAGGTATCCACCAGCATATAATTGGCGGTGGGCAGGTAGGGTTTCAGCCCCGGGAATTTCTCGATTTCGTCATATACAAACTGTCGTTCCTCCCACACCATTGCCTGCAAACGAGTCCGGTAATCCCTGTCCTGCAGGGCCGCAGCCCCGGCCGCCTGGGCCAGAGCATTTACACTCCAGGGGTCTCTTAGCATATTCATCTTATGGATTAAGGCTTTATTACCTATGGCATAACCGATACGGAGCCCCGGCAGTGCATATGCCTTGGTCAGCGATCTGATTATGAGTAAATTATCAAATTCTGATACCTGCTTAACCAGTGAATAGTCGCTGCCGTCCTTGACAAAATCCAAATAGGCCTCGTCCGCCACGACAAAACAACCATGGTCCCGGCCCGCCTCCAGGATCTCCCGCGATTCAGTATTATCCAGTAGGGTACCGGTGGGATTATTGGGGTTACATATAAAAGCCAGGTCCGCCCCTGGCATGGCTTGACAGAATTCGTCAACCGGAAAAAGAAAATGGTTGTCTTCCGGCTGCAGCTCCACATAGCTTAACCGGCCTCCGGCTGAACTCACCGCGTGCCCATACTCAGAAAAGGTAGGGACCGGCAGTAAGGCCAAGCGGGGACGCCGCATGCGTATTATGAGATAGATAAGCTCTGCCGCGCCGTTGCCGGCTATTATGTTCTCACTATCCACCCCTGATTCTACGGCCGCGGCCTGCCGGAATACCTGGCAGGCGGGATCCGGATAATGCGCAATGTTTCCCAGCGAGTCTTTGATCGCCTGCATCACAGACTCAGGTACGCCCAGCGGGCTGACGCTGGCACTAAAATCAACGATCTCGTCGATATTCAGCCCATATTGACGTGCTAACCGGTAAACGTTGCCTCCGTGCTTCCTCTCCGTTGTCGGCAAAATGCCACCTCCCCTAAGATCAGGCGGATAAATGGAAGGTGATGCTACCCACCAGCCAAAGCAAAAGGAATAGGTTCTCAGCCACTTCATTCAAGGCCCCGTAGACATCGCCGGTCAGTCCTCCCAGCTTTCCTGCCGCCCAGACGGCAGTCAGGAGTGACAGCCCCCCAGCTATTAATGCTATTACTATACCAGCGGGACCACCCGTTAACCACATGACAACTGCCGCCAACAAGGTACTGAAGATGATATTCACGATCCCTTTTTCTTGGGTAAACACCTGCCCCAGCCCGCCCTCTTTACGGGCATACGGGAACAGATGCAGGGCCAGAGACATCGCCCAGCGCCCGGCGGCCGGCTGGGCAATCAGCAGTCCAGGCAGTAGGGCTCCCGGTAAAGCATTCAAAACACTGTAGCGCAGCATTACATTTAATATTCCGGCTATTACCCCCATGGAACCTACCCGGCTGTCCCGCATTATTTCCAGGCTGCGCTCCCGGGATCGTCCGCTGAAAAGACCATCGGCACTATCCAGCAAGCCGTCAAAGTGTATTCCGCCGGTCAAGAATATGGGCAGTGCTATAAGCAACACACTCAATACCGTCCGGGGGATAAATGGATCCAGAACCAGGTATAGTCCGGCACTTGCTGCACCTATTATTCCTCCTACGAGGGGAAAAAAGATTATGGATCGGCTAAGGCTATGGGAACCCTCCCAACCATCGCCGGGAATCGGTATGCGGGTCAAAAAACCTAGTGCCGCCAGAAAAGCCTGCATTTTTTCACCACCTTATATATTAAACACTTTACAGACCAACGAACCGCCAAGCACCGCCAAAGCTCCGGTAAGATACACAAACTTAATGGCATGTTTGATATCCGCATAGCCTAATGCCCGCAAAGGCCTTCCCATAAACGGGCGAACCGAAGGTATTCCTTCATAATAATTGGTGCCGCCCAAACGTCCCCCCAGCGCCCCTGCCACCCCCGCCTCCGGTATTCCGCTGTTGGGGCTGGGGTGTTTGTCGCTGTCTCTCAACATGGCCTTGGCTGCATTGACCGGGCTATACCTTAGCATAAGGGCAGCTATAATAATCAATAGCCCGGTGATGCGCGCGGGAATAAAGTTGGCGACATCGTCCAAGCGGGCTGAAGCCCGGCCAAAGTCGATATAGCGCTCATTTTTATATCCCACCATGGAATCCAGGGTATTGATGGCCCGATAGGCCATCGCCAGCGGCGCCCCGCCGATAAAAGCAAAAAATATCGGGGCGATTACCCCATCCACGATATTTTCCGCTATGGTTTCCACCGTAGCCCGGACCATTTCCTGCTCGTTGATATCCACGGTATCCCGGCCTACAATCCCGTCTACCACCCGGCGGGCTGGTTCCAGTTCCCCATTTACTAAATGCCGGTATACCGAGCATCCCACCTCTCTCAACCCCCGGGCGGAGATAGTGGTAGATATCAGCCAGACAGAAACCAGTAAGCCAAGAACGCTATGTATCCGTCCGGCCAGGAAACATAGGCCGAATACTATTGCATAAACCGTTCCGGGAATCACTGCTGCCAACAGGCAGCCAGACCAACGCTGGCTGCCCGGGGTACTGACCCGGGGACGCAAAATCTTTTCTAACCAGCTAATCGCCCGGCCGATTATTTGCACCGGATGAGTCATAAATGCTGGATCACCAATCAGCAGATCGATAATAAAAGCCAGCGGTACGGTCAGCCACAACATAAGCTCACATTCCTTGCGTCAGGGATTTTAAATCAACCGGGATGCCCGCGACCGTCAAAAACACTTGGTCAGCATGGGCAGCGATGATTTGATTGGCCCGCCCGATAATGTCCCGGTACAGCCGTGACAAAGGATCAGCGGGCACTATGCCCCAGCCCACCTCATTGGTAACTATAATGATATGGCTCTTTGCGTCACGGCCCACCTTAGCCAATTGGGCTATCTTCTCCAAAATCTTATCTTCATCCGGTGCTTCATCATATTGAAATATCCAGTTGCTGACCAGCAAGGTCAAACAATCCAGCAGGAAAACCTGCCCGGTCTGGTCTAACTCCTTAATAACCTGAGCTGGATCAATAGGTTCTTCGATGGTCTGCCAGGCCGCAGGACGGCGGGCCTGATGGCGGGCCACCCTATCCCGCATTTCATCGTCACCCGGAACACAGGTAGCCAGGTATATTACCTTTTCCGACCATTCCGCCGCCATTTTTTCAGCAAAATAACTCTTGCCGCTTCTGGCAGCCCCGGTTACCAGCACCAGCTTGCCTTTAGATGGCATTGCCCGCACTCCCTTCCATCAACTGCATAGCCTCCCATTCACTATTAACGGTTTGCACCCCGCTTTGCAGCAGTTTTTGATAAAGCAAAGCCGCCTGACCGCCCGTGTAATCCCGTTCATTTATATCAATATTATCGACTACTATCACCCGGGCTCCCCGCTCCGCTTCCTCCAATACCGTCTCCAAATTACGAAGGTTGCCCGTACCGAACGGGATCCCGGCCAATATAATAAATTCCGCTTTTTGCATCATTTCTTTGTTTAATGCCGCCTCATCTGCACCCACCGGGCAAAAAGGCGGGGCTTCAATTACCCTGATGCCTAAACGGCAGGCCTCCTGCCAATCACTGTCGCCGACATTGACTACTCCGCTGCTTATTTGCCAACCGGCGTTAAGCAAATTGCGGAAGATCTGTACCCCCGACCCGCCGCCGCCTACCACATGCACCCGCCGTGCGCTGCCTCCGGCAGCTGGCTTGGTTTCAGCATTAAAAACCATATAGGGGCGCTCCGAACTTGAACACTCTACCCTTACCTCACAGCCATATACATCCTTTATCATAGGAATGGTAATCACCTGATGGGGAGTACCGACCGCGTGGACGCATCCCTTTTTCATCACCAATAAATAATCGGAAAACCGGGAGGCCAGATTAAGGTCATGCAAGACCGCAATAATAGTAAGACCGTAATCACGACGCATGCGGACCAGCAGTTCCATTATTTCTATCTGGTAATTTATATCCAGATAGGAGGTGGGCTCGTCCAACAGAAGTATCTGCGGTTCCTGGGCCAATGCCCGGGCCAAAAGCACTCGTTGCTTTTCTCCGCCGCTAAGTTCGGTTACCTGACGGTCAGCCAATACCGCGGTATCCGTTAGATCCATCGCCCGGGCCACCGCCGCGAAATCCCGGGAACCCTCCCGGGCAAAGCGTTTTAAGTGAGGTATGCGTCCCATCATAACCACGTCTTTTACCGTAAAGGGAAAGTCCAATCCCTGTTCTTGACTTACTACCGCCATTTTTTGGGCCACCTCGGCGCCGGACATCTGATAGATGTCTTTTTCATCCAGCAGCACTTTACCATGGGTAGGCTTCAATACCCGGCTGATCGTGCGGAGCAGCGTTGATTTTCCGGAACCGTTGGGCCCGACAATACCCACAAAATCCTGGCTGTTTATCTGAACATTGACATCCTTTAAAACCGGAGACGCTCCGTAGCCACAAGTAACGCCTAATATATTAAAAAGCATCGGTAACTGCCTCCTTGTTAAAACATGGTTGATTTCTGACGACGGAGAAGATAGATAAAAAACGGCCCCCCTACCAGGGCGGTAACAATACCTACCGGTAGTTCGCCGGGGGCGATAATGACCCGGGCTAATATATCAGCCAGCAATAGAAATGATGCTCCGACCAGAGCGACTGCTGGCAGCAGGGTACGGTGGTCAGGACCGAAGATCATTCTTACTATGTGCGGGATGACCAGGCCGACAAAACCGATCATACCACTGACCGCTACACAGGCCCCCGTCAAGAGGGCGGCAGCTATAAGTAAACGGCGCTTTACCCGTTCCACTTCGACTCCCAGGTGTTCGGCTGCTTCTTCCCCTAACAACATAGCGTTCAATTCACGTGCATATACAAATATGATCGCGGTCCCCACCACTCCATAAGGAATGAATATATAGACATAATCCATTCCCCGGCCGGAGAATCCGCCCATAAGCCAGAATAGTACCTGATGCAGCTGATTACCGCTGAAAAACATACACAGAGATACCAGGGCGGATATTACCGAATTGACCGCTACTCCCGCCAGGATCAAATTCATAACTGGCGCCTTTCCTCCTACCCGGGCCAGGTTATAGACCAGCAGTATGGTAATTATCGCAAAAACGAAAGCAAAGGCCGGTATCCCGTAGCGCAGGGGAATATCAACAACTGATTGCAAAAGTATGCTGCCCACTGCCCCTAAGGCCGCTCCGGAGGAAACCCCAATAACATAGGGATCGGCCATGGGATTGCGAAATAATCCCTGAAAGACCGTACCCGCTAAGGCCAGTCCCGTCCCCACCAAAGCGGCCAGCAAAACCCGGGGAAATCTCATCGTAAGAACTATAGTGGCATGTTCCGGCGCCCAGCCTTTGGCAAAATAGTACTGAAGCCCAGGAACATGACTCAATAGAATTCTCACTATTTCCGATGGCGGGATAGAAATAGCCCCGATACCGATACCCAATACAACGGATATCAATAACACCATGATCAGCAGGGTAAATATAATGGATCTTTTCATGGAATAACTATTGGTCACAACATCAACTTCCCATTTGTTTTTATTTGAAGATTTCCGGGTGCAAGCACTCAGCCATTCTTTCGAGCCCCTCAACGATTCTGGGACCGGGTATGCTCAGCAAGTCGGTGTTTATGGAATAAATCCGGTTGGTTTTGACAAACCCGGTATTTTTCCAGCCTTTTCGGGCCGCAATTTCCGCCGGGGTCGGTGCTTTGGCATCTCCATGCCCGTAAGAATCAACCATCACATCGGGATTCCTGGCAATATTTCCTTTTTCACTGTTTTGCGGATTTGGCTCGGTGCAATCATCGTTTATCCTTGGGCCGCCCGCCACTTCTATAATTTGCCCGATAATAGTGTCCCGGCCTACCGACATCAGCGGCTCATGCCACAGTTCATAATATACCTTGGGTCTTTGTTGGTCCGGGATTTTGCCAACTTTTTGGCTTACCGCATTGACTCTATCACTTAACCCTTGCGCCAGCGCATTAGCCTTACTCTCGATTCCGGCCGCCTGGCCGACCATTCTGATATCGTTAAATATTCCCTCAATCTTATGAGGATTAAGTACCAACACCTTTAACCCGGCATCCTCCAATTGCGGGAGCATTTGTTGGTGCATACCCGTTGCCAGAACCAAATCGGGCTTTAAGGCTGCAACCTTTTCCAGACTGGGATCGGAAAAACCGCCTATACTGGGGCAAAGCCGAGCTTCTTTCGGATATTTGCAATAGTCAGTTACCCCTACGACCCGATCACCCAGCCCTAAGTAGAAAAGTATTTCGGTATTACCGGGGGCTAAGGAAACAATCCGTTGCGGTTCCGCCGGCAGATTGATTTTCCGTCCCAGATCATCGGTAATCGTTACCGGGAAGCCATTCTTATCGCTAATCTGGCTATTTGTCGTGGATTTGTTTGCGGTAGTTCTACAACCTGACAAACTAAAAATAAAAACAAAAATGATTAAGCATAATATAGTTCTATATTTATTACTATTGATAGGGCTCTTCATCGCCTTTCCTCCCCAGATTTCATTTTTCCACGCAGGCTAATCCATTTTCACCCCGGCTTCTTCAAAGGTAGCCATCTCACTCATAATCCTGGTGGCCGCTTCAATGATATTGAACGCCAGAGCGGCTCCGGTCCCCTCGCCGAGACGCATGCGCATTCTTAACATGGGCTCCAAACCGATAGCCTCCAACACGATCTTATGACCTGGTTCTTCAGACAGATGCGATGCTATCATATAATCTTTGGTCGGCGGGGCTAACTTGTAGGCAATCAGCGCGGCGGCTCCGGTAATGAATCCGTCGATCACCACCGGTACTTTCCGGGCCGCCGACCCTAAGATTATTCCAGCCATGCCCGCTATCTCAAGTCCGCCGACCTTGGCCAACACATCAAGGGGATCTGCTGGATCGGGTTTATTCACCATTAAGGCAGTTTCGATGGCTCTCTTCTTTCTTTGCACTCCATCATCGTCCAAACCGGTACCCCGGCCAACTATAACAGTCAAGGGTTCAGCGGAATATACCGCCAGGATCGCACTGCTGGGCGTGGTATTGCCGATACCCATCTCACCTACCGCCAGTAGGTTCACCCCTTTATCAATTTCCACTTCGGCTGCCTCAACTCCCGCTTCAATGGCCTGCAGCGCTTCTTCCCGGGACATGGCCGCACCCTTGGTCATATTGGCCGTACCCAGCCTAACCTTGCGGGAAATAAGTCCGGGACCACTTAAATCCGGATCAGCCACCCCCACGTCAACCACTCTTACCTGCGCCCCGGCAGAGCGCGCCAGTACATTTATAGCAGCTCCTCCATTCAGGAAATTATAAACCATCTGAGGGGTTACCGATTGCAGGGCAATACTCACCCCTTCCTCCACCACACCATGATCGCCGGCCATAACAATTACGGTTTTGTTCTCCACCCGGGGCCTGTAATCGCCGGTGATACCGGCTAGTTGTATGACCAGATCCTCCAACACGCCAAGGCTTCCTACCGGTTTGGTCAAATTATTGAGCCTACGGGCGGCCTTTTGCATAGCTTCGCGATCTAACGGCTCTATCTTTTCTATCAATTGATCAATATTCATTCTCATTCCTCCTCAGTTTTGTTGAGCCCATTTATGATACCCGCCCTGGCCGAGTATAACGGGGAATTTCTGTTCATATCAGTGGTGCCTCGCTTGAGGTATCATCAAGTCCCATAAAGTAAAGCCTTTACGAATTCTAAGTTTCCGAAAAAATGAACATGGTCATAAGTTCCCAGGGTATTGTTTTTTACGTATCCTTCGCTCCACTGTTTGACCGAACCGTCATACCTGCTTTGTTTCACCGTATAGATGCTGGCTTCGTCAGTATTGACACAGGAGTTATGAAACTCATGGCAGTTGACCTGCAAGCCAGTCGGCAGCAGTCGGTTAGCGGCCGTCACTTCCAGGGTCGCATAGCCAAAATTCTGCAGCCGGCTGGTCATGCTGGCACTGCCGTTAAAAAAACCTGCAACACTGCTGCCATCGATATGGTCTGTCAGATACATTAAGCCTCCGCACTCCGCGTAGCATCGCACCCCGTCACTTAGCGCTTTTCTTATACTTTCCAGCATTTTGGGGTTACCGGAGAGCTCGGGCAGGAACACCTCGGGATAGCCTCCCCCCAGATATAAAAACTGAGTATTGGCGGGAAGCACGTCGTCCTGTGAAGGGCTGAAATAAGTCACATTGCCGGCTTCCTCCAATAATTCGAGATTCTCCTTATAATAAAAACCGAAGGCTTGGTCCAAGGCAACTGCTATGTTCAGGCCGGTATACGGCAAATGGAAGTCATCAGCAGATGCCTCGCTAGCCTGGCAGCACTTTAACACCTCATCCAGATCAACATACTTCTCCAGTCTATCGCTGCATAATGCTATCTTTTCATGCAAACCGGTAACCTCGCTGCTTTGAACCAGCCCTAAATGCCGGCTTTCCAAGCTTATGCTTTCGTCATACGGCAGATAGCCGAATACCGGGACGGGGCAATTGCGCTCTATGGAGGCTTTTAAGAGCCTATAATAGTCCTCACCGACATTATTTAGAATAACCCCGGCGATCGGGGTATTATCAAAATCAACCAGCCCGTTTATCTCAGCACATAACGTGGCAACCTGGGGCCGCGGTGACAATACCAGTACCACTGGAATATTCAACAGCCTGGCCACATGCGCCGTGGAACATTCGGTATCGATACCTGTCCCATCATACAATCCCATAACGCCTTCGATTATGCCGTAATCACTTTTCCCTCTGGATAATGAAGCCTTTACTCCATCTTCCCCCATCAGGAATATATCCAGGTTTCTCGACTGAATACCGGCTATGCTGCTGTGGAAAGCCGAATCGATATAGTCAGGCCCAATTTTATAAGGTTGAACCGTATGTCCCCTTTTCACCAGGGCTTTAATAATCCCCAATGTTACGGTAGTTTTCCCATTGCCGCTGGCATTGGAGGATATTATGATATTCTTCATACAAACTCCTTTAGCTTGATGGTTTCTGACTATACAGCCCTCCATCTGGCCCCAAAATAGAATAGCTTCAACTATCCGAAAGAAAGTTGAAGCTAAATAACCTATTGGCCAAGCACCTACCTTTCCTGCGAAGGTATTACATGCAGTACAACAGTTGGTATCCTGACTCGCGGCTCATGGCCCGTTTCCGCCTTCCCAGGCTTAGCCCAGTGGCTATTGGAAACACGCTCCCCGCTTACAGTGGCGCGACCGTCCAGGTTTTTCACCTGGTTCCCCGCTTTACTATCCAGTAAAGCTCCGTTGCACTTTAATATTAAGTTATCCTGGATTAGAGTCTATAATCCTATGATTGTTTCCTCTGATTATAAACTTTACCATAGATTGAGGAATAATATAAGTCCGTTTAAAAACAAAAACGCAAGCTCCAACGAACCTTTGTCAACTTCCTCCTTATTTTGCCTTGAACTTCTGTTTCCCATTTTCAACCTTTCTGTAGGTCCTTCATCTAAATTCCTTTAGTTTACACGATGTCTACAACATTTTAACTTTCATTTCCGATCTTGTTTTGCTTTTTAGGGCTTCACAAGATGTTCCATGGGTTAATTCTGTTCCAAACATCTTTCTCTAATCTCTTTTAGATATAGTAAACTTGCGTTTACCGGTACCTCAGTTCAGCTGTCATGTTCCGTTTCCGTTTTCCGGCTCGGTAAGGATTCCGTTTTAGGAATTCCTTGGAGCTTGTGATATCATATTACAACCTCAGGAACATTTCTACAATGCTCAAATAAGGCTTAATTTTCTGAAAATTCTTGCTATTTAAGTGCTGCGCTGATTTTATCTCGGCTAATCATAAGATTAATAGTTTTTTCATTAAATATCATTGTTGTTTGCCAATGCTCATAAATTGGTCATAAGCACGGTTTTCATGGTAAAATGGCATTGATTAGTACCGCAATCAGGGATAACATACAACCCCTTACATTGCGGTGAGAGGTGGAAGTTGTGCTAATTACTATTTCGCGTCAAACGGGCAGCCTGGGGCAGGAGATTACCGATCTGTTAGCGAAAAATCTGGATATTCCAGTACTTACTCGTGAAATGGCCATGAACCAGTGGTTTCCGGAAGTGGCCGGCAAGCACGAGCTGCACATGCTGCATGAGAGCCCGGCCTTCTATCACACCCTATGTTCGCAAGGCATTACCTTTGCCGAATTTCTTGAAAACAAACTCCGGGATTATGCGGCGCAGCAGTCGGCTATTATCTTCGGCATGGGGGCGCAGATTATATTTGCCGATCACCCCCAGGCCCTGCACGCAAAGATTATCGCCTCCCATGAAGTCCGGACCGCCCGCGTCATGCGCCTGCACAGCCTGGCGAAGACCGACGCGGAGAGATTCATGGAACTGACCGACCGCAAACACAAGCGCTATGTAGCTACCGTCTATAACCGGGATTGGGCTGACCCTACCTTATATCATATAACACTGAATACTGACCATATGAGTGTCGAAGAAGGAACCGACCTCCTGGCCTATTTTGCCCAAAGCCGCCAAACAGACCGCTTAAGCGAAGCTGTGACAGAGCAGGCTAATGATAAACCGGTAGTTTTCAAGCACCCGTCAGAAGAAGAGTTTGCCCAGATTCTCGATATGCACGATATAGAATGGGAGTACGAGCCACGCACCTTTCCGATCAAATGGGATGAGGAAGGCCACGTAATTCAGGCCTTTTCTCCTGACTTCTATCTGCCGCGCTTCAACAACTATATCGAGCTTACCACCATGGATCAGCGCTACACAGCCGCCAAGAAGAAAAAGGTGGAGCTGCTGAAAAAACTGTATCCGGGCACCAACATCAGCATTGTGTATAAGAATGATTTCTATTCTCTGGTCGAAAGATTCGGTCTTCGGAAAGGATCTGATTAGGTATGGGACAGCCGGGACTGGGGAAGGTTATTTTTACCGAGGAGCAGATTCAAAACCGGGTCCGCGAGGTCGCGGCCCAGATCAATCACGATTACCGCGACCGGGAGCTGGTCGTTATCGGTATGCTTAAAGGATGCGTCTATTTTATGACCGACCTGACTCGTCAGCTTACCATGCCGATCACTATGGATTTTCTATCTATCGGGGTGGCTCCGTCCGAAAACCATAAGGCGGTGGCCATTCATTTTAAAAAATCACTGGATATCGACCTGCAGGGGCGCCATGTTCTGCTGGTGGAGGACGTTATCGGCACCGGGCTTACCCTGGGCTATGTCTGTCAGCACCTGGAGGAGGCGAAGCCGGCTTCCTTAAAGATCTGCACTCTGCTGGATAAACCGGCGCACCGTCTGCTCACCCTGCAGATTGACTACTGCTGTTTTGAGATGCCCGAAATATTTCTGGTAGGTTATGGCCTGGACTACAATAATCAGTATCGCAACCTCCCCTATATCGCCGCGTTTCATAAGGGTTAGCATTTCGCCAGGAATCTCGCGATGCGATCCATGCCTTCTTTTATGTTTTCCAATGAATTGGCATAGGAAAATCGCAGGTAGCCTTCACAGTTCGGCCCGAAATCAATGCCGGGAGTAACTGCTACACCGGCCTTTTCCAGTATTTCAAAAGCGAAGCGATAGGAATCGCCGGTATACTTTTTGACATTGGCCAGGGCATAGAAGGCCCCGGTGGGTTGCGTCCTGGTGGCGATGCCGATTTCGGCCAGCCGCTGCAGAAGATAGCGCCGCCTTTCGTCATAGGCCTGTACCATATCGGCAATGTAGCCGTCACACTCGGTTAAGGCGGCGATAGCCGCACTTTGCGCAAAGGAAGGCGCACAGATAAACAGGTTTTGCTGCATGCGCTGCATGGGACGGATGTAGTCAGGCGGGGCGATAACCCAGCCTAAGCGCCAGCCGGTCATGGCAAAGAGCTTGGAAAAACCGTTGATGACAAAGGCCCGGTCAGTGAATTCGAGAACAGAATGCTCTTCGCCTTCGTAAATGAGGCCATGATAGATTTCGTCGGCTATGATCGTTTGCCCGAGTTCAGCCATGGCGCCCAGTTCATCGCCGGTAAAGACCGTGCCGGTCGGATTAGCGGGCGAGTTTACCATTATGCCACGGGTTCGGCTCGTGATCGTTTTTTTTATTTCTTCCGGACGATACTTGAAGCCGTCTTCCTCCCACACCGGAACGAAAACGGGCTGCCCCTCGAGGTAACGTATAAAATTGGGATAGCAGGCGTAATACGGATCCGGCAGGATGATTTCATCGCCGCGATCCATCAGTGCCGAAAAAACCAGCAGCATCCCGGGAGAGGTGCCGGCGGTAATCAGAATTCGCTCAGGCGCTACCTCTACCCGGTATTTTCTTTTATAATAAGCCGCGATGGCCTCCCGCAGTTCAATCTTACCCAGGCTGGAGGTATAGTGGGTATCACCTGCCGCAATGGCTCGAACCGCCGCCTCTCTTACCGGGGCCGGGGTATCGAAATCCGGTTCGCCCACCTCCAGATGGATTATGCTCCGCCCGGCCGCTTCCATTTCCTGCGCTTTTTCCAATACCTCCATAACGATAAAAGGCGGCATTTCCGCGGCGCGACCCGGTATAAAAATCTTACTCAGTTCAATCACCAGCTTTCCCAACAATACAAAATAGATTTCGCCGCCGTTATCAATAATCCTTTCGGCTAGTGCAGTTTACTCCATTCCTGGTCTGCCGGCTATTTCCAGTCGGAGAGACTGCTTGCTATTTGGCCGCGGTAAAATCATAATGAAAACAATAAGATGTCCTGTTCACGGGCGTAAATTGAAGAATGTTGGTGATTTTTCAAGATCCTGCACTATAGTTCTACATAACAACCCGGAAAGCTAGACGACACCTAGTGAATGGGAGGTAACCTTAAATGGGACGCAGTGATTTTATACCTCATGCCTGGCTGAAGCCGATCGAGCATATGCTGGACAGTTTTGACGGGGCTATCGTGATCGACAAGACCGGCAAGGTCGTGATCATTACCGAAAAGTATGCCGATTTAGCCGGCCTTAACCAAGACGATGTCCTGGGTTCTTCGATTTCGGAGTACTTCCCGGACAGCCGCATGCTGGAGGTAGTACGGACCGGCAAGCCAATCCATGCCGATTTGTGGGAGGTCAACGGAGTAACCGTATTTGTCTCGCGGATGCCCCTGACCTGGGACGGACAAATCGTTGGCGCCTGCGGGGTCAGTGTCTTTCGCTATGTAAACGAAGCCAAAGACTTTGCCCAGCGTCTCAACAACCTCGATCTTGAACTGCAATACTATAAAAACCAGGTACGCAAGCTATCCGGCGCCCGCTACTCCTTAGACGCCATCGTCGGCTCCAGCTCGGCTATCACCGAAGCCAAAAATCATGCCATGCAGGTAGCCCGTACCCGTGCCACTGTGCTGCTGGTCGGCGAGACCGGCACCGGCAAAGAACTGTTTGCCCATGCCATCCACCAGGAAAGCCCGCGCCGGGAGCGGCCGTTCGTACGGGTAAACTGTGCCGGCATCCCGGAAACCCTGGCCGAATCCGAGCTGTTCGGCTACGCGGAAGGAGCTTTTACCGGGGCGCGCAAGGGCGGTAAACCCGGCAAGTTTGAGATAGCGCACGGGGGCACCATCTTTCTCGATGAAATCAACGAGCTCCCTTATCATGTCCAAGCCAAATTATTGCGGGTGCTGTCCGACGGAGAAATCGAGCGGGTAGGCGGAACGGAAATCAACCTGATCGATACCCGTTTTATCAGCGCTACTAATATCAATCTGCGCAAGGCGGTCCAGAATAATCTATTTCGCCAAGATCTCTTTTACCGCTTAAATGTCAATATAATCAGGATCCCGTCGCTGCGTGAACGCCGCAGCGATATTCCCCTGCTGTGCGAATATTTTCTGGATCAATGCAATGAAGAACTGGGCACTGATATTGCCGGGCTGGAAACCGGGGTGCTGGACGTTTTCTACAACTATGACTGGCCCGGCAATGTCCGCGAATTGAAAAACACCATGGAGCGTATGTGCATTCAAGCCCGCCGCGGAATGCTGCAGATGGGCCAGCTGCCCCGAACTATCCTGAGAGCTTCCGGAGAACTGCCGCCGGAAAGCGATTTGAATCTGGAAGCGCAAATGAACGCCGCTGAAAAGGAACTGCTGATTAAGGCCTTGCAAAGCGCCCACGGTAATCGCACCCATGCCGCTCGTTTGCTGGATATCCATCGCACTTCTCTCTATGCCAAAATGAAAAAACACGGCCTGTTGGGGTTCCCTTCCTAGTTTACCGTTTAGAAGTGTAGCGCATTAGGTTCAATAGTGTTGCGAAATCCATTCACCGCCCAAACTGGCCTCATATAAAGCAAAGGCCTATCTAACAACATTCCTCCGCCTTCTCTCTTCCATTTTGACTTTTTCTGGTGTTGATAAACCAATACACTTGACCCCCCGCCGCGCTGAAATGCCCATTAATACGCTTGGCACGAAAATTGCTCTTATAGTTTAACGAGCGTGTTTACCGAAGGGGGGTTCAAGACCGCAGCTTTCACCACATTTTATTATTTATTATTATAAAGGGGGAAGGATAATGAGCTATGAGCAGGAATACAAAGATAAATTAGTTTCTGCTGACGAGGCCGTAAAAGTTGTCAAATCAGACACCTTCGTAGATTGGGGCTTCTTTAACGGCAAGCCGTTGGTGCTGGATCAGGCTTTGGCCCGCCGCCATGAAGAGCTTCGCAATGTTGGTATATACACCGCGGTCAGCATCCCGCCAATTCCCGAAGTCTGCAAGTACCCGGAGAGTTTCATCTATCACGACTGGCAGTGGAGCAAGGTAACCCGCATGATCAAGCAATCCTCGCCGGTCTATTATTCGCCGATATTGTACCATCAGGCCCAACACTGGTACCGCAATGAACTGGTTCCTCACAAGAGCGTTGCTATGATACGGGTCGCTCCGATGGACCAATACGGTTACTTCAACATCGGGCCGCAGAATTCGGAAACCCTGGCCAAATGTGAAATGGCCGATCTGGTGATCGTTGAGGTCTTGAAGTCGATGCCGGTTTGCCTGGGCGGCGAACAGGAATCGGTCCACATCTCCATGGTCGACTATATTGTGGAAGCGCCGGATGATCATGCTCTCCCCAGCCTCCCCGGTGCCGAACCGAGCAAGACCGACATTAATATCGCCAATCACATCATGGAATATATCCATGACGGCTGCTGTGTCCAACTGGGCATCGGCGGTATGCCCAATGCCGTGGGCAAACAGATCGCTGACTCCGACCTCAAGGACCTCGGGGGACACACGGAAATGTTCGTCGACGCCTACGTGGACATGATCGAATCAGGCCGGATGAACGGCGCCCAAAAGGAGATCGACCGCCGCCGTGTCGCCTACACCTTCGCCCTGGGCAGCGGCCATATGTATGAATATATGCACAACAATCCGAGCCTGGCCTCCTACCCGGTGGACTATACCAATGATCCGCGCACTATCAGCCGGCTGTCCAATTTTGTTTCGATTAACAACGCCGTACAGGTGGACCTTTATACCCAGGTAAATGCCGAAAGTGACGGCTTCAAACAGATTTCCGGCAATGGCGGCATGTGGGACTTCGTACTGGGCTCGCAATGGTCACAAGGCGGCCAGAGCTTCATTTGTCTGGCCTCGACCTACAAAGACAGCAACGGCAATCTGCAGTCACGCATTGTGCCGACCTTTACTCCCGGATCGATCACTACGATTCCCCGCCAAATGGTGGATTACATCGTAACTGAGTACGGTGCCGAGCAGATGCGGGGCAAATCTACCTGGCAGCGAGCCGAGAAGATCATCGGCATCGCCCATCCCGATTTCCGGGATGATTTGATCAAACTCGCCGATAAGATGGGGATCTGGCGCCAAAGCAACAAGATCTCCGCGTAATACCTGACAAAATATTGCGGAAAGGAGGCTAAGCCCGGTTTCACTCACTTTGGCTCTTTACCACTCACGTTTGTACAAAGTACTCGACTTTGCAGCAATTAACTGATTAGTCCCTGGTCTGGCCAGCAGGTCAGACCAGGGATTCTGTTTGCCCGGAGGATAAGTGAAAAAAAAGCACTTCCACCTGTTGCGAAAGTGCTGCCGGGCATCGGCCCATAAAAGAGAAGTGGGAAATACCATGGTAAACCATGATAAATCAAAATTCGTATCAAGACCTTACGTAGGGGGTGACCAGCCATTTGATGCAATTATCCTTCTGCTGCGAAAGAATCTCATAGCCTTTTAAAATATCATTTAACGGGGCTTGGTGGGTCAGCATGAAACGGGGGTCCAGTTTTCCTGTTCTTATCGCCTCGATCATTACCTCCATACCCTGGCCTTCCTGTATCCCCGTAATAAATTCCATGTTCTTCATTACCATCACATTCATATTGGGTATGGTAACGGGCTGCGAAAACAAAGCCACCGTACAGATCCGCGCATCGTTGCCCCCTACCATGATCGCGGTATTGATACTGGCGTTCAGTCCCGAGGTTTCAATGACCGCATTGGCCAACTGTCCATTGGTGATCTCGGCCACCCTCTGCACCACATCTTCCCGGCTGGCGTCTATGGCAAAATCCGCCACCCCGGCCTTTACGGCTGCTTCCACCCGGTAGTCCAGGATATCGACCGCGATTATCGTTTGCGGGTTAAACAATCTGGCTACCGCGCAGGCACTCAAACCCACCGGTCCGCAGCCGATCACTACCACCGTATCACCTTCGGCGACCCGGGCCTTTTGCACCCCAAACAACCCGGTGGCCAGCATGTCGGTGACCAGTATCACATCTTCCTCGCATAATCCATCCGGTATATGGAACATACAAACCTCTCCGGCCGGTATTCTCATATATTCGGCCTGACAGCCATCAGCTCCGTAAGCGCCGAAGATGCCATGGCCGTTGCCGTTGTGGACGCAATGCCGCGCCGGGCCGCCCTGCTGGCAGCTCTCACAGACACCGCATTTGGAGGCGGGCTTGACCATGACCCGGTCGCCCACCGCGAAATCGGATACTGCCGGACCGATTTCCACAATTTCGCCGCAGAATTCATGCCCCAGTATCTTATCCGGTATTACGTCCGGAATATGACCGGCCGCAATATGGACATCACTAGTGCAAATAGCCGACAGGGTCACTTTAATGATTACATCATCATTTTTAAGGATTTGGGGTACTGGAACATCGTCCAGGCTGATCCGGTTGGGGCCATGGTAAACCAACGCTTTCATCGTAGCCTGCTCCATTAAATACTACCTCCCCTTAAATATTTACGCAGCTGCATTAAGTGCAATTTCCATGCCATGGCATCATCAATTTTCCGGATAAATCAGTCGGACGGCCCAAACCCGATTTCTCGGCGATTGCCGGACTTATACCATTGGCTGGCGAATAAATTCTTACGTTAACGGCCGGAAGATGTAATTGGCATGTCATAGCAGCTTAACACCTGTGCTCTGTCAGCGTGACATTAGCCGGGGGGAGTGAGCGCTAAGTTGAGGGAGATGCGTATCATCCCTGATGGTCGCGGGAAAGCTGGTATTTTTTCATGCGGGTATAGACCGTGTTGCGGGATACGCCAATCTGACGGGCAATCTTGGCTACATTGCCGTCATGCTGCCGCAGGAGGCTGAGCAGTTCGTCCCGTTCGATCTCGTCAAGACGCTGGCGGGAGGATAAGGGAAGGGGCGTTTCCGGTTTATATGCAACCGGCATCTGAGCAGGATGACTGGTAAGATTGCCCTGTTCGCGGATCTCCCGGGGCAGGTGCTCGCTGCGGATCTCTCCCTGGGAGCTGGCATAGATCAGGCGCTCCACTATGTTCTCCAACTCACGAACGTTGCCCGGCCAGCTGTACTCCTGCAAGCATTGCAGGACTTCGGGTTGGACGTGCGGCACCGCTATGCCGTGGTTGGAGGTCTTTTTGCGGAGAAAATGATTAAAAAGCAGCGGAATATCGTCAAGCCGCTCCTGTAGTCGGGGGACCTGAATATTTATTACATTGAGCCGGTAGTAGAGGTCATGCCGGAAGTTGCCGTCCATCATCTCCTGGTACAGGTCCTTGTTGGTGGCGCAGATCACCCGCACATCCACCGAAATGACCCGGGTGCCGGCAATGCGGCTCAGGGTCTTTTCCTGCAACACCCGCAGGAGAGTCACCTGCTGGTCCAGTGGCATATCCCCGATCTCGTCCAGGAAGAGAGTGCCGCCGGAGGCCATTTCGAATTTACCGGGATTGCCGCCCTTTTTTGCTCCGGTAAAAGCGCCTTCTGCGTAACCGAACAGCTCGCTGCCGATTAAGTCACGGGGAATAGCCCCGCAGTTCAAGGCTACAAAGGGTCCGTTGCGGCGCTCGCTGTGGTTATGAATAGCCTGGGCCAGCAGTTCCTTGCCGGTGCCGCTCTCGCCCTGAATCAGTACATTGGACATACTGGAAGCGGCCGAATAAGCAGCGCGCAGGGCATTGTCCATCTCGGGACTGTCGCTGATGATATCGCTGAAATGAAAGGTTGCCCAGGCCCCGCTGAAGCGATTGACCAGCTTGCGGATTTCCTTGATGGGCCGGATAAACAGGATGGTGGAATTGGGCTTGCCCTTCTCCCCCTTGATCGGAGTGCCCGAGGCCAGGCAATGGATATCGCCCTGGGTGGTGGGGATCATCATCTCCACCTCGCGAAAGGGCTGCTCCCGCCCGATAATAGCCGCAATATGCGGATTGGTTTTCTCCCGCACTATCTGCTGCAGGCTGGTTTTGAATTCTTCAACCAGCGGTCCCCAGGCCTGTTCCAATACCTGGTTGAGGATTTCCACCTCGCCGGCTTCATTGAGGACGATGACTCCGTCGGATAGGTTCTCAAAAATGTCGTTTAGATTCTTGTTGAGACGCAGCAGTTCCTCGTTAGCCTCCTGTAGATCATCGGTGCGCCTCTGCACCAGGACTTCGAGGTTCTGCTGGATCCTTTGCAGTTCATCTTCGGCCTTTTTGCGGGCGGTGATATCGTAAGCTACTACTACCGTATATTGAATCCCGTCAAAATACAAATTGCTGAAGTAATGCTCCGTCCAGAAACTGGTGCCGTCCTTGCGGATGATCTCCAACTCGTAAAACGCGGGGGCCGGTTCCCCGGCCATGCGGGCGAAACCCCGCTGCTTGATCTCCGCCCTTCTGTCGTCGGGAACCGGGTCCCACCAATTCATATAGATCAATTCATCCCAGGAATAGCCGATAATATCGATCATAGCCGGATTGACATAGGAGTAGTTAGGACCTTTCAGCATGAATACCGGTACCGGCATCTTCTCCACAAACTGATAGAACAAGGTGAGATTGTCTATCTTCCATATATCGATTACCTCCTGCCGATTGGCCGGCGGTGTGCCTGTCTCATGCAAATCCAACACCTCTGATCCGAAGCGGGGCAATAACCCGAAGGTTATCCGCCCCGCCGCCAGGTTTCAATATATTAATTTTACCACAAATAGTCCGCACCCGGACGACTTTGTTGATTCGGCCAACCACAGCCTTGGGGTTTCCGCAGTCTCATCTTTCATAGGGCGTGACCAGCCACTTTATACAGTCATCTTGTTTTTTTGAAAAGACTTCGTATCCATGTAGAATGTCGTTCAAGGGAGCCCTATGGGTCAGCATGAATTTCGGATCGATCTTCCCTTGCCCGATCGCCTCCAGCAAGATGTCCTCTCCTTCACACTCCTGTATCCCCGCGAATATCTCCAGATTCTTAAATACCACACTTTGATGGATACTGGGAATGGTAATGGGTACGGCAAAGATAGAAACGCTGCAAACCCGCCCATAGAGCCCGGCCACATCCAATGCCATATTAAAACTGGCATTGGTTCCGGCCGTCTCGATTACGGCATTGGCGAATTTCTCTTCCGTAAGCTCGGCTATCCTTTGTATCGCATCTTCTCGGCTGCAATTTATAACGTAGTCGGCTACTCCAGCTTTCCGGGCCGCCTCCAGCGGGTAATCTAGTACATCGACCGCTATAATGGTTGAAGCACCGCAGAGCCGGGCCACTAAACAGGTAGAGAGTCCTACCGGCCCGCAGCCGATGACTACCACAGTATCGCCGGGAACGACCCGGGTCTTCTTTACCCCGAACCAGCCAGTAGCCAGCATATCGGGTACCAAAATGACATCCTCCTCGCTCAGCCCTGCCGGGATCTGTTTCATATACAAGGCGCCATGAGGCAGCCGCATGTATTCGGCATGGCAGCCGGCTGGTCCCCGCATGCCGAAGATCCCCTGCCCATCCTGCAAACAAAAGCGCCCGCTGATACCGCTTTGGCAGTTATCGCATTCACCGCAATAGGATTGAGCGTCAACCACCACCCGGTCTCCCACCTGGAAGCCGGTTACTTGCGGGCCGATTTCCGTTATTTCGCCGCAGAACTCATGGCCCAGGGTCTGCCCGGGGCTGACGGTCGGCAGGTGACCATGCGCCACATGAACATCACTGGTACAGATGGCCGACAGGGTCACCTTGATAATAACATCGTCATCATCAATAAGCTGCGGCAGCGGGACATCGTCCAGGCTTATTTGGTTGGGGCCATGGTAAACCAGAGCCTTCATCGTGCCATTATTCATTGCATTATTCCCCTTCCCCCGATAATTTGACCTTTAGCCGATCTTATTGTTCTTCCGCCAAATATGCATCTTCTCCGCCTCTTTTACCAGATCGTCACGGAACTGGGGATGGGCAATACTGATCAGGGCCTCGGCTCTCTGCCAGGTGGTCAGGCCCTTGAGCCAGACGATGCCGTACTCGGTAACCAGATAATTTACCAGACCCCGCTGAATGGTCACCGTGGTGCCCGGATCCAGGGTAGGCTGGATCCGGGAAACCAGTTCACCTTTCTTGTTGGTTTTGGTGGAAGTCATGCAAATGAAGGCTTTGCCTCCCTTGGACTTGTAGGCGCCGGTCAGGAAATCCAGCTGACCGCCGCAGCCCGAAATCTGCCGGACTCCGCTTGATTCAGAATTGATCTGACCAAACAGGTCCACCTCAACGCTGCTATTGATGCTGACCACGTTATCGTTAGAGGCAATGCGGTTAGGATCATTGGTATAATCACACGGATAGGCCGCGCAGACGGGATTGTTATTGAGAAACTCGTACAGTTTATTGCTGCCCATGGCAAAGGTATAGACCATTTTCATCTTATCGATGGCTTTGCGTTTGCCCGTGATTCGTCCGGCCTCCCACATATCCACATAAGAATCGCCCATCATCTCGGTATGAACGCCCAGGTCTTTCAGGTCGGATTCTGCGATCAGTTGGCCGACCATGTTGGGCATCCCGCCAATCCCCAACTGCAGACAAGCACCATCTTCAATTCGCTCCACGATCAGTTTGGCGATAGCGGCTTCATCCTCGGCGGGTTGAGCGGAGGGAACCTGCAAAAGTGGATTACTGGGACCTTCTACAATAAAATCAATGTCGGAGATATGAATAGCCTCTTCGCTGCCGCCCAGGCATTTGGGCGCCTTGTCGTTTATTTCTATAATTCTGGTTTTCGCCAAGCGCATAATGGTATAGGCTCCCGAGGTGGATGGTCCGAAATTAAAGAAGCCGTGTTCATCCATCGGTCCGGCAGAAAGATAGGCAATATCGCTGTTTATGGTTCCCCGCCAGTAATAATCGGGGATCTCGGAATAGATGGTGGGCAGGTGATAAATAGGGTAATTATTATCAGCCAGATAACGGGAGAAAGGGCTGAAGAAGCTGTCGTGCAGATAGAAATGCTGGCCTTCCGGGTCTCCCAGCAAGGTCTTGAGGGCAAACATGGGTGATATCGATCTGATCGCCACATTTTCCAACTCTGCGGCACGTTTGGCCAATGCTTCGTCGAAATAGGCGGAGGCCATGGTAAATTCTCCATAGTGGACCAGGGTATTGGATTTGACCAGCTTTGCCGCCTCATCCACCGTGATCAACTTGCTTTTATATTCATCTAGATAGCTTTTCATCTTGGTAATTCCCCCTCAAATAATATAAATGTCGGCATTTTGCAATATGAATTAAAAATTATTGCGCCACATAGGCTCCGTCGACGGTCAGGTTGATGCCGCTGACATAAGCAGCGCCGGGCGAAGCCAAAAACAGCATGGCTGTCTTCAGCTCATCATCGCCGCCGAAACGCCCCATGGGGATGTAGTATTCATTGATCTTGTCATGGACCGGGCTGTTGATATCGCCCATATCGCTGCCGAACCAGCCGGGGATCAGGCAATTGACGGTTACATTCTTTTTGGCCCATTTTACCGCCAGGTCCCGGGTCAGGCTGATAACAGCACCCTTGGAAGCGCTGTAGGGCGGCGACAGGATGAATTCGCTGGAAACTCCCACCAGGCCGGTGCAGGAGGATACATTGATGATGCGGCCATAGTTTTGTTTGACCATCATGGAGCCGGCCTTCTGGCACATCAACCACAGGCCGGTCAGGTTGGTATCCATCACCTGATGCCATTTATCCAGGGGGAACTTGAACATGGAATCGACCAGGGCGACCCCGGAATTGTTGACTAATATATCAACTTTACCGAATTCTTGTTTTACCAACTCGAACAGGGCATCAATGTCTTCCGGTACCGTCAGATCCAGCTTGGCCGGCAGCACCATGACGCCCAATTCTTTTTCCATCCGCGCCGCCGCTTCCTTGCACTTATCAACCTTGCGAGCGGCAATTACCAGATCAGCCCCGGCCTCTCCCAATGCATAGGCCAGTTGTACACCCAGGCCATAGGCCCCGCCCGTCACGATAGCTACCTGTCCGGACAGGTCAAATAATTCTTTATTAGTTCTCACTTACGCTCTTCCTTTCTTGTCATTTATAAACAATACTGCCCAGTCTATTGATACCTCCTTTGCCCGATTGATTGGTGGGATAGTTAAAGCAACCTACAGATTTGCAAGTTCTGTACCACTGTGCCGGAGAAGAAAAAGAAACGCTCATAAATGCCGGATTTTATGGGTCTCAATCGTCAAAAATTCCGGCGCTATGCCGCAGGCACCCGTCACGCATCCTTAACAAGTCCTGTCTTATTGCCTTAACACAAGTGTTAATATAGCGATACAAAAGGGGTCATAAGTGAGTATCTATGCGGCAAGGTTACCGGTGTTTTACTGGAGGTAATTAGAGTGAAAAAGCATTACCCCCTCAAATATAAGGAGGTAATGCTTGATGAGTTATTGTAGTATCAGTTAAATAGATCTAGAGGCTCTCGCCGAAATCAGCCTTGAACTTGGCCACCAGCTTTTTCTGCCAATTCCCCACCGGGGCGAGGCGCCCGAAGAAGAAGCGCAGGATCTTGGGTTCCTCCACGAAATTCAGGCCGCCGACCAGTTCGCGGTTCTCATAGAGCCAGCCGATGCGATCCACCGCGTATTTGACCTGGGAAAGCGTAAATACGCGCCGGGGCATGGCCAAACGCAACAGTTCCATATTGGACAGCGGCTCAATCCCGTTGGCGTCCCGCTGCTCAGACATGGTGCCGCGCTCCATGCCGCGGACGCCGCTGACTAAGTAGAGCGCGGAGGCCAGGGCTCCCGCCGGGTATTGGGTCTGGGGTACATGTTTCAGGAAGGCCATGGCGTCCAGATGGCAGCCCAGGCCGCCGGCGGGTGTAACTACCGGCACACCCTTCTTAACCAATTCATCCACCATGTATTCGATAAATATCGGGCCCTGATTGACCATGTAAAAGTCCATGGTCTCTTCCAGACCGACGGTCAAGGCTTCCATCTCGCGCACCGACATGCCACCGTAGGTGGCAAAGCCTTCATATAACGGCAGGAGTTCGCGCATCTTCAGGAACAGTTCCTCGCTGTGGGTAACGATGCCGCCGCCGCGGACGCAGCCCAGTTTGCGGGCGGAGAAATAGATGATATCCGACAGATCGGACATCTTGCGGGTAATTTCCCGAATGGTCATATTCTTGCATTTTTCTTCCCGGGTCTTGATGAAGTAAAGATTGTCGGCGAGCAAACTGGCATCTAGCACCAGCAAGATGCCGTTCTTCCGGCATACCTTGCTGACTTCCGCCATGTTGGCCAACGAGAAGGGCTGGCCGCCGATCAGGTTGGTGCCGGCTTCCAACCGCAGGAAGGCGATCTTCTCCGCGCCGTGTTTCTTGATTAGGGCCTTCAGTTTATTGATGTCGGTATTGCCTTTGAAGGGAAAGTCGCTGGTCACGTTAAGCCCTTCGTCGACTACGATCTCTTCCACGCTGCCGCCGTTAATCACGATATGTGATTTGGTGGTGGTGAAATGATAATTCATCGGAACCACCGATCCGGGCTTTACAAAGACCTGGCCCAGGATGTTTTCACAAGCGCGGCCCTGGTGGGCGGGCAGGAAATACTTCATGCCGAATATCTCCTGGACCTTGGTTTCCAGCTTGGAAAAGGTCTCGGAACCGGCATAGCTGTCATCAGCTACCATCATGGAGGCTAATTGCTGATCACTCATGGCATTTACACCGCTGTCGGTCAGCATGTCCAGGAAAACATCACGGTTCTTCAATAAGAAGGTGTTGTTGCCGGCTTCGGTAATAGCCTGCAAGCGGCGGTCAATGGGGACGAGATTCAGTCTCTGCACTATACGGACCTTGTGCATCTCCAGGGGGATTCTTTCACCATAATGAAACTTGATTTCCGACACAGTTTACCAACTCCTTTTGATTTGTTGTCCGTTCTATGCAGCCGGTATTATGCGTCATCTCATCTCGTCTCACCGAAAATAAAAAATGCGCACCAAGAAGGGTACGCAAATTAATACTCTGCTATTAAGCCTATTCTACTACCCTGCTATCCTACTATTTGTTATTCATGTTAAAACTACAACGCAAACTACCTAACTACTGTAAAGAATTATATAACAAAATAATTACAATTGTATAGATAACAGTAAATTTTTAATCAGCCTTAAACATCCGGCCGGCTATCTTCAGAAAACTGGCCAACCCGCTCAGCCGGCGGCCCAAACCTTGACCGTACCAGAATACCATGATCCCTCGCAGCCCCTGATAAGCCGCTTTACTATTGGGCGGCCACCAGATGTCTTTGCGGACGCCGGGCAAGATATCCCGGATAATTACCTGGGGTTGGGTCATTTCCTCAAAACCGATATCGCCATGGGTGCGGCCGATGCTGGATTTCTTGAAACCTCCCCAGGGGGTTTCCGCCAGGCCGTGGCTCATCAGGTGATCATTTATATTGACCGCGCCGGCCTGGATCCGGCGGGCGATCCTTTCGGCCTGAGCCGGGTTCTTGGACCATACCGAAGCCGACAGGCCCAAATCGGAATCATTGGCCAGGCGGATCGCTTCCTCCATATCCTTTACCTTCATCACTGCGATGATGGGACCGAAGGTTTCTTCCCGCATGGTGATCATGTCATGGTTTACATTGGCGAGCACCATGGCCGGTAAAAAATTTTGCCAGTTTTGCCCTTCTGGCACCGGTGATTGTGCGTATAAAACCGCGCCCTTATCCAGGGCATCCTGCAGATGGGCCTGGACGGTTTCCACCTGGCTTCTGGTGGTCATGGCACCTATGTCATGGTCGAAATCCATACCCAAGCCCACCCGGAGAGACTCCACCTTTTCTTTCAACAGGGCCATGAAGGGCTCGTATACCGCCTCATGAACGTAGATCCTCTCGACTCCGCCGCAGGATTGGCCGGCATTGCTGAAGCCTCCCCAGATGGCGCCCATGACCGCCCGGTAAACATCGGCATCTTCACAGACCAGCATAGGATCATTCCCACCCAGTTCCAGGGACACCGGGGTCAAGGTCTCGGCGGCTTTTTTCATCAGGTACTGGCCTACCGCTACCGATCCGGTAAAAAACAGCTTGTCGACGCCATGCTCCAGGAGCAGGTCTCCCGCCGTGCTGCCGGGAATATTAATATAATGGAAAATCCCCGGCGGCAAGCCGGCAGCTTCGATGCACTGCTTGAAGGCCAGGCCGGTTAGCTGGGTCTGAGTAGCCACTTTAAGAATTACCGCGTTGCCGGCCAATAGGGCCATGATTACCTCGGAAAAGGGTATGGCAAAGGGGTAGTTCCAGGGAGAGATAATCGCCACTACTCCCCAGGGGACCCGGACAATTTTGGCGCGTTTATTCAGCAGAATGGGATGCGCCGGGGAGAGAGCGCGGTCTCGCAAGACCCTCCCGGCATGATGGCAATAGTAGTCGGCCGCCACGATAGCCGGCAATATCTCACCCGCCATGGCGTCCATGCGGGTCTTGCCATTGTCGCGGCTGAGAGTTTCTGAGAGTTCGTCGATATGTTCCACCAGGTAATCCCGGATCTTTATTATGTAACGGACCCGTTCCTTCATCGGCCGAGCCGCCCAGCTTTTTTGCGCCTGCCGGGCCGCCTGCAGCATCTGCCGCAGGTCATCTTCCGTGTGCAGGGGTGAATAGCCTAACAGTTCATTCGTTGCGGCACAGCGGCATTCGGTACATTCCTCAGCCGGCCTGGATCTATCTTCGGACTTCGATGATTTCATATCATTTCCCTCCCTTTAGCACGTAAAATGCCTTCCCATCTATTTTATCCAAAATAACTCCGGAAACGATCTGATTTCTTTTAAAAATCTCATTTAAAAACCTCCATACAGATGCTTCCATTCTGCACCTGTATGGAGGTTACAAAAACTAATGGTTCTCACAACAGTCTTTTAGGCCGAAACTCTCCTTATATTATCAACCTTTTAAGGGGTTCCCTTACCAATATAGGTGTTAAGCACCTTATTGGATTTATCGTACTTAACACTCACATAAAACTGGCCACTCTGATCAGGGGAGATAGCCGCCAATTTGCTGCTGGTACATTGGGCTGTACCCGTACCAAAGGCCACATGCAGTTTTTTATCATATTTAATCGTGTTATCATTTACCGCATAATCTATTGGCAAATAAGCGCTTATTCCCGGAGACAGCTTATCTAGGTCAACGCTTGTTTTACTTTGTAAAGCAATATCTTTAAATTCAGTATCATCATATACCAACCCATTCGGAGCCGGCTCTTGCTGAGTAATCGGCACCAGTAAATCCGCAGACACCGGCGGATTATGATTTACAATTATCTTCGTGGCTTGGAGCTCCTGGCCCTTCCCGGGAACAAACTCCACCACAAAACTACCTTCTTTGAAGCTATATGTATTGCCAGTATTTACTCCCTTGCCCAGGACATCCTCAAAAACAGCTACGTTGTCTCCCAACCCCGCCTGTTTATTGGTTGCAGACTTTACTGGTTCCTTTGCCACGGATTTCTTGACTGATCCCGGTGGAGAGGTGCTTTTACTCTGTTCTGCGCATCCGGTTATGCCCAGAAGCAATAAAATGAGCAGCATTATTATCCCAATATTTTTTGCTTCCTTGTCCACCACCACTCGCCTCTCTTCATCTTCATTTTTCATAGCCTAAGTCGTTTGTAAAGGGTTCACTGTACCCTATTATTTCTCTAATAACTCCATCTTCACAAATATTATCACGTATCTCAAGCACACCATAATGGCAGACCAATTATTCTTTGCGTACTTTATCCAGCTCTTTTTTACTAATACCTACTAATTTGCGTAACCTTATAACCTTAATTGAAAAAACAAGACTAATAATCATCAATGTGCAATAAACCGCTACTATAAGAAAGCCGGTTACAACTTTAAAGGCGGCTAAAAGTATTAAAAAGAATGCCACGCCGAATACGGGTAAACCGAATTTTAACAGATTTATTTCAGCAACCTTCCATTCCTCAAAATATTCTTCTTTGATACCCGAAAAATCCGCAGTTGTTAAATCCTCTATCTTTTTCACCATATCATCCTTCCATAATTGGAGATCGATCGTAATTCTTTATAGAATTAATTATCCAACGCTATAATCATGTTTCGGGATTAATTATATACCTCAGGTTCCATCGCATCCCCCCGGTTAATATCAAACTTTTCATTGTATTGTAAGGCATGGATGCAAAATTTTTGTAAAACCCGATTAAAGGGAATGAAGGACTACCGGAGCTTTCGTTACTGTGATTATAATGATGATGCGTTGAGGTAAGTATAGGATGTGTTTGTTTTCGCCGTGCTTGGCAGGACAAAAGCTGAAGTCAGCCAATTGTTGAAGTGATCCCATATCATTTGGTTTTTCTCGACACCCGGTGGGGAGTTGGTATCTCCAGGGGTGGAATTACATAATGCCTACTTTCGTTAAGCTTGGTAACCCCCTTCATCGCCACCGACAGCATAAGCTTCAAGCGGTTGAGCTGGTTCACCTCGCTGGCGCCGGGGTCATAGTCGATGGCTGTAATATTAGCCTGGGGATAGTTGCGTTTGAGTTCTTTCATCATGCCCTTGCCGGTAACATGATTGGGCAAACAGCCAAAGGGCTGTACGCAGACGATATTGGGAGCGCCGCTTTCGATCAGGTCGATCATCTCGGCGGTCAAAAACCAGCCCTCACCGCAATGGTGACCCAGCGACATTATCTTACTGGCCAGGTTGGCTTTATGGTATATCGAGGCCGGAGGCGCAAAGCGCCGGCTCTTCTGCAAAAGACCGTTTATGGTCCGGCGGCTCTTTTCCAGATAATAAATAAAGTAGCGGCCGATTAAGAGGTCCCGGGTTTTCTTGGATAGATACTGATACTCAAATATATAGTCGTAAGCGCAATATAGGAAGAAATCCAGCAGGTCGGGCATGATCGCCTCGGCTCCCTCCTGTTCCAATAAGCGCACGATGTTGTTGTTGGCGGTCGGGTGATACTTGACCAGGATCTCCCCTACCACGCCGACTTTAGGTTTGTTGTCCGAGGTAATCTCCAGACGATCAAATTCCCGGATGATTTCCGCCCAGGTCCTTTCCAACTCCCGGTTGCTGCCCGAGATAAGCGCCTCTTTACAACGCTCCACCCCGCGTTGATAGAGCAAATCAGCCGAACCGGGAATCTTTTCGTAGGGCCTTACCCGGTGCAGCACCCGCATCAGCAAGTCGCCACAAACCACGCCGGTGATCGCCCGCTTTAACAGCTTCCAGGTGACTTGAAATCCCGGGTTCTGTTCAGCCCCGTACAGGTTGGCGGATAAAACCGGTATATTGTTAAAACCGGCTTCCTTCAAGGCCTTACGCAGCAGGCCGATGTAATTGGTCGCCCGGCACCCGCCGCCGGTCTGGCTCATGATCACCGCGGTATGGTCCAGATCGTATTTGCCGGACTGCAACGCTTCCAGCAACTGCCCTATTACTATTATAGAAGGATAACAGGCATCGTTATTAACGTATTTGACTCCTACATCAATCGCTTTTTTATCGACGGAAGGCAGCAGTTCAAAATTATAACCCTCCTGGCTGAACACCGTCTGCAAAAACTCAAAATGCATGGGCGCCATCTGCGGCACCAGTATGGTGTGGGTCTTTCTCATCCCGCTCGTAAACACAATTCGCCCGGCGGCCGGAGCAATCTTATCCGCCCCATCCCTGGCCTCCCGCTTGGCTATGGCGGCGGCCAGCGAGCGCATTCTGATTTTGGCCGCCCCCAGATTGGCGCCCTCGTCGATTTTTAGAGAAGTATAGATCTTACCCCGGGCTTTGAGAATCTCCTGCACCTGGTCGCAGGTAATCGCGTCCAGGCCGCAGCCGAAGGAGTTGAGCTGCACCAGCTCCAGATTCGGCTGCCCTGCCACATAACTGGCCGCCGCGTAGAGGCGGGAATGATACACCCACTGGTCAATAACTCGTATCGGCCTGGCGACCTCTCCCCGATAAGCCACCGAGTCCTCGGTCAGGACCGCCATGCCCAATGAATTAATAATTTCCGGAATACCGTGGTTTATTTCCGGATCCAAATGATAGGGCCGTCCCGCCAGTACGATCCCCTGCCGGCCGGTCCTGGCCAGGTAGGCCAGCACCTCTTCTCCTTTTTGCCGGATATCCGCCTTGAAACGGCGGTCTTCTTCCCAGGCCCGCTCTACCGCGCGTTTGATCTCCCGGCGGGGAATATTCCACGCTCTCAACACCTCGTAAAGCCTGACCCCTAGTTGCTTCTTGTTGTCATAGGGAAGAAAGGGATTCATAAGGTTAATACCCCGATCACGGATAATATCCATGTTGTTCTTGATTACATCGGGATAGGAGATAACCATGGGACAATTAAAGTGGTTGTTGGCGTTCTCTTGTTCCGGGCGTTCGTAAATAATCGAGGGATAAAAAATGTGTCTGACGCCGCTATCGATCAGGGCGGCAATATGCCCATGCGCCAGCTTAGCCGGAAAACAGGCCGTATCTGAGGGTATGGTGCTGCAGCCCAGTTCGTAGAGACTGCGGGATGAACGGGGTGACATCGCCACCCGAAAACCCAGGTCGGTAAAAAAGGTAAACCAGAAGGGATAGTTCTCAAACATGTTGAGCACCAGGGGAATGCCGATAACGCCGCGCGGCGCCCGGTCGGCCGGCAGGGCCTCATAACCCGCGATCCGCTCGTATTTGTATTTAAACAGATTGGGTATATCCTCGCCATTCTTGGCTTTACCCATGGCATTTTCGCAGCGGTTGCCCGAAATATACCTTTTGCCATCCGCAAATTTGCTGGTGGTCAGCAGACATGAATTGCCGCAGCCCCCGCAGCGATTCATACGGGTTTTTATGAAAAACCCACCTAATTGTTCAGCCGTCAACAAGGTGCTGGGCTGATCCTCCCGGTTTCTTTCCCGGGCGATCAAGGCGGCCCCGAAGGCCCCCATCAAATGAGCGATATCCGGCCGGATAACCTCTTTACCGACAATGGTCTCCATGCTGCGCAGCACGGCATCGTTTTGGAAGGTGCCACCCTGCACCACAATCTCCCGGCCCAGGTCCTCGGCGTTGCGCATTTTTATAACCTTATAAATCGCGTTCTTGATCAGGGAGTAAGACAGACCGGCGGAGATGTCTTCCAGCGCCGCCCCCTCCTTCTGGGCTTGTTTCACCATGGAATTCATAAATACGGTGCAGCGGGAACCCAAATCCACCGGAGCGGCGGAGGCCAGCGCCAGTTCGGCAAAATCATGGACCGGCATATTCATGGATTGGGCAAACCCCTCGATAAAAGAACCGCAGCCGGAGGAACAAGCCTCGTTTAGCATGATGTTTTCGATGACCCCGTTCTCTATCTTCAGACACTTCATATCCTGACCGCCAATGTCCAGAACCAGATCGACCTGGGGATTAAAGAAAGCAGCCGCCGTGTAGTGAGCGACAGTTTCCACCTCGCCAATGTCAAAGCCCAGAGCTGCTTTCAGCAAGCCCTCGCCATAACCGGTTACCGCCGCACTGGCTATATGGGCCGAGGCCGGCAACCGCTTATACAGATCGTCCAGAATCTCCCGGGCCGATTTCAGCGGGCTGCCACCGTTATTTAAATAATAGGAATAAAGCAGTTGTCCATCTTCATCAATAAGTACCGCCTTGGTGGTGGTTGAACCGGCATCCATTCCCAGATAGCAATCTCCTCGCGCAGAATTCAGGTTGCTTCGCTTAACCTGGTGCGCCCGGTGCCTTTGCCGGAAAGTCTCCAGTTCCTCGGTGCTACTGAACAAGGGCTGCAGCCGCGATACCTCGTGATAGCTGGATAGATCCAATTCCTCCAGGGTACGAATAAGGTCGGATAAAAAGAAATAATCTTCGTCAACCGCTTGCCAGGCTGCCCCCAGTGCCACATAGAATTGCCCCTGCTCCGGGAATAAGGCTTGGTTATCATCGAGTTTAAGGGTTTGCTTAAACCTTTGCCGCAGTGAAGGCAGAAAATGCAGCGGCCCCCCCAGAAAAGCCACATTGCCGTTAATGGCTTTTCCGCAGGCCAAACCGCTAATGGTCTGGTTGACCACGGCCTGGAATACTGAAACCGCAATGTCCTCTTGGCGAGCCCCTTCATTTAAGAGCACCTGGATATCGGTTTTAGCAAAAACCCCGCAGCGCGCGGCCACCGGGTAAATGGTGGAGTGTCCCCGTGCCATGGCGTCCAAGCCCTGGGCATCCGTCCCCAGCAAGGTAGCCATCTGATCGATAAAGGCCCCGGTACCTCCGGCACAAATACCATTCATGCGCTGATCGAGTCCGTTGCGAAAAAAAGTTATTTTGGCATCCTCGCCGCCCAGTTCGATTGCCACATCGGTCTGGGGCAGCAAGCGCTCAATGGCGTGATTGCAGGCGATGACTTCCTGGGTGTGCCGGACTCCCAACCACTCCGACAGGGCCAGTCCGGCCGAACCGGTTATCAAAAGCCTGATGGGGTGGTCGCCCAATGTTCCGCAAGCATCGCTCAAAAGATGGGCGGTATGTTTTCTGGGTTCGGTAAAATGACGCTGGTAATTTTGATATACGACTTGATCATTATCGTCAATGATCACTAATTTTACGGTAGTAGACCCTACATCCAGGCCTGCCCGCAATCCCTCGCTCATTTTATCCCCTCCCCCGAATTTTAATCTCCGATTAAAACGTTGTTTGAATCAGGGTTGATTTTATGTTAATTTATTATAAAACATCTGTCAATGCTTGATTGATAAAGGTTTGAAATGGCTAAGCATATATCATATAATATTTAAAACATCGTTTTAAACAAGAGGTGAAAACATGGAGAGTCCCCTTAACTGTCTATCAACCAAAGACAAGATAACCAATGTGACGATGGATCTCATCGCCGAAGAGGGCTTTCAAAACATCACCATCCGGAAAATCGCTGCCCGGGCTCAGGTCAATATTGCCGCGGTCAATTATCACTTCGGCTCCAAGGACGCCGTCATAAATGAGGCGTTAAAGACGGTCACCACTCAGCTCATGAGTACCTACGCCATCCTGAAGGACCCCGGCCTGGACATAACCGCCAGGCTGGAAAAATTCCTTAACAACTACACCGAGGTACTCTTCCGCTACCCCGACATAATGAAACACATGATTGACCATGCCATACATGACAGTTCTTTTAAAGAGCAGGCCGATTATGCTATATTCCTCAAGACCGAGGGCGTGGGGCTTCTCAAAACGGCAATCGGTCAGCTCCACCCGGGGCAACGCGAGGAGTTCCATTACGTAAAGACTCTGCATATGCTCAGTGCCCTGTCCTGGCCGATTCTGATGGGTGAAAACATGAAGGGGATGATGGGGATCGATTTACAGGATGAGGCCTTAAGAAAACTGCACGTCCAACTGCTATTGGAACAGATATGCAATCCGGGACAATGATTTTTTCTGCAATGCTAAGCGAAATCGGTTGGAACTCTCGCTTATTCACTTTCTGCTTTGATATAGGGATCAATATGGATGTTTACCCGCGTGTTTCCCATCTCTTCCCACATAGCCTTTTTTAAGGCACCGACAATATCATGTACTTCCATCGCCGTCATATCCGGGTCAACAATAATATGAAAATCAATGTGTTTCACATTACCCGATTTCCTGGTCTTCAGCTTGTGAAAATCCTTAATTTTGCCGCCTTGTTTCCTGATTATCTCGGAAATTTGAGCCTCTTCTTCATCTGACAGCTTAACATCCAGCAGATTATCAAAAGCAGCTTTACAGAGTTCCCATGCTTCCTTGATTATTAACAGGGCAACCAAAATCGCCACTATAGGATCAAGTATCGTAATCCCGGTTAGCTTGATCAGCAGCAGTCCAAGCGCCACCCCGGCCGAAGTATAGACATCCGTTTTCAGGTGCAGGGCGTCAGCCTCCAAGGCCATGGAATCCTCTTCCCGGGCCACCTGGTATAGTTTCCGGGAAACCAAAATGTTAACTATTGCGGCTCCGAGCATCACAGCAATAGCCACCGCTGCCTGTTCGATTTCGGTGGGAGCATAGATTTTCTCAATAGCTTCCTTGATAATTAATCCAGCCGCAACAAATATCAAGAGCCCTTCCGCCATACCAGAAATACTCTCTATCTTGCCGTGACCATAAGGATGCTCCCGGTCGGCTGGCTGGGATGAGCTTCTGACTGAGAAAAAGGCGATAATAGACGCTACCAGATCCATTCCGGAATGGATAGCTTCTGAGATTATACTGACCGAGCCGCTTAATATGCCGGCAATAACTTTCAAGGTAATAAGTGTAGTATTGGAAATTATCGATAATAAGGCAACTTTAACCTTTCTATCCCAGGTTCCCATAATAACCTCCCCATGTCGTAATCTGGTTGCTTGACACGGAATAAGCCAACCTGCAGTTATAGTAGCAAACTCAGGAAAGATACCCGGTATCATTCTAATAATATTACACTTTACTCAACGCTAACACCATCTATGTAATATATGGTTAAATTCCATTATTGCTTTTCGAACTAATCTGTTTGCGTTTTTCAGCTATGGCGGCAACCAATCCTGGTACAAGCGAAACCAGGATAACTCCAAAAACCACTAACGTAAAATTCTTTTCAACCAAAGGAATATTCCCGAATAAATACCCCCCCATAAGAAAGACCAATACCCAGGAACAACTGCCTACCAGGTTGTATATAAAAAACCGCTGAACATCCATTTTGGCAATACCAGCAACAAACGGAACAAAGGTCCGAAAAATGGGCATGAATCTGGCAATAACCACAGCCTTGCCACCATGCTTTTCATAGAATTCTTGAGTTCGTAGCAGATACTCGATTTTTATAAACCTCAATTTGGAAGCGTGGAATACCTTGGGCCCTACATAGTAACCGATACGGTAGTTTACCAGGTTGCCTAAAATACCGGCTAAACATAAGACTGCCCCGATAGTTACCAGATTTATTTGCCCATTGGCCGCCAAAGCACCCAGAATAAAAATAAGCGAATCACCGGGAAGAAAAGGTGTTACCACCAATCCTGTCTCGCAAAATATCACACCAAAGATTATGGCATATATACCTGCCCCAAATTCTTTGATAAGTTCAGTCAGATGTTGATCAAGATTTAATATAAGATCCAGTATTGAAACGGTAATACTTACTTCCACTGTTTTCTCCAATAAAAATGGCGGTTTTTCTATTTGGGGCAGCCGTATAGTATCGAATAGCCCTGTCTCTCTTTAGTATAATAACATAATCGGCCCAGCTTTCCTCATTAAAACAAAATGAAAAATCAAAAGCCTAGAAAACAAAGGCGGGTCAGTTTTTAAGTATCGACTACCTACAAAAATTAGAAAGGTAGCTAAGACAAAATGCCTTTGCTACCCTATTAATTAAGTTGGTATTTTACATGTACGTTTAGGCTTTTGTTATAAGTTTATCCTGAACCAGGATATGATCGCTTATCCAATTCGCTACAAAATCCAATAAATCCATCAGATACTTGTCCTGGTCCTCATCAACCTGTTTGAGGTCGATGTTTTTAACGCGTTCCACAAAATCATCATGAATCACCTTGTGGGATAAAAGCTTTTTATAACCTATACTTTTCATATAATTTTCTTCAAAGCCGAAATGATACCCGGTATAATCCAGAAGCTCGGCGAAAATAACGGCAATTTGGTCGTATTTATCAGTAATCAGCTCGTTCTTCAAGAGGCTGTAAGCCCGGTTGGCGATTTCAAATAGCTTCTTGTGCTGCTCGTCAATATCAGCTACCCCAATGCTGTAATCATTTTTCCATTCAATCATGTATAACCCTCCTGTCATATTAATATGCCCGGTTATTAACTTTATCAAAAATATACTAGATCGGAAATATCACGGTCAATATGCAAATGGCGCATCAGGCTCGGCTCGGCAGATGCATAAATTTTAATGTCAAATATAAGCAGTATTAACAAGTAGCACTGGAATAAGATATAACGTTAAAATGTAGACAGGGGGGAGGGGTTATAAATATGAAACTCAGCGAGTTGACCCCACGGGATTTAGAGATAATAGAGCGTATTTTTACCGGAACTGAAGGAGCGCTGATTATTGATGAAAAAGGCATAGTCCGGGTTTTTACCGATTACTACATGCGGGAGTCCGGTTTAAAGAAGGAAGAAGTCCTGGGTAAACCGGTGGAGGAAGTCTTTCCGCACACCAGAATGCTGGAGGTGCTGCAGACCGGCAAGCCGATCATCGGTGACCTGTGGGAACTCAACGGAAAAAAACAGATCGTCTCCCGGCTACCTATCCTGGAAGATGGAATAGTGGTTGGCGTCTTAGGCATCAGCATTTTTCGTTATATGGATGAAGCCCAGAGTTTTGCGCGCCGGGTCGATGCCATGTTCTCTGAGCTTAAATACTACCGGGAAGAAGTGCAGCGAATCTATGGGGCAAAGTATGCCCTGGGTTCTATTGTAGGTAAGAGCAAATCCATACTTGAAGCCAAGGCGGTCGTCAGTATGATCGCTTCTTCCAGCCATCCCGTATTAATCTCCGGCGAGACCGGCACCGGCAAGGAACTCTTCGCCCGGGCCATCCACGACAACAGCGAACGCGCCGAAGGACCGTTCGTGGTCGTCGACTGTTCGAGCCTCACCGAAACGCTGATCGAATCGGTGCTGTTCGGCCATGCCAAGGGCGCGTTCACCGGGGCGGAGAAAAAACAGGAAGGCCTCATCAAGCAGGCCGACAAGGGCACGCTGTTCCTCGACGAGGTCGACGCTCTCGGCGTCGACATCCAGGGGAAACTGCTCAGGTTCTTGGACACGGGAGAATACTGCCGCGTCGGCGAGGCGAAGATCCGCAATGCCGACATTCGGGTCATCGCCGCGTCGAACAAGGATCTGGAGCGCATGTGCGGGGAAGGTGGATTCCGGGCCGACTTGTTCTTCCGTCTCGCCTGCGCCATCTCGCGGACGACGCCCTTGCGC
>Ga0074198_1000500_pt1 | contig 40095 bp, 41 predicted proteins | sample EPASupsiteSAE323_FD_64527 | JGI IMG/M metagenome (GOLD analysis project Ga0074198, IMG submission 64527) | Bioremediated contaminated groundwater from EPA Superfund site, New Mexico - Sample SAE3-23 | ecosystem: Environmental > Aquatic > Deep subsurface > Groundwater > Contaminated ... | reverse complement strand
ATATACCGCAGGTGATACGGTTAAACCTGGACGCTTGGTAGATGCTATTGGTGCAGCTCAGCAAGCAGCTCTTGCAGTAGACACTTATTTGACAGGTGCAGTACATCAAGCAGAAGTCAAAACGAAAATTGACACTAAGAGATTAAGTACTGCTTATTTTAGTAAATGCCATAGCTGCGAAGTACCTGAGGCTAATGAAGATCATTTGCGCTGTATTAGTTGCGGTACTTGCCGTGATTGCCATATGTGTGAAAAGGCATGTCCAGAAAACGCCATCACTCGAAAGGTACAGCCTGAAGGTGGCTTTGAATACATCTCTGATCCTAATCGATGTATTGGTTGCGGTATTTGCACCGGTGCTTGCCCTTGTGGTATTTGGTCAATGCATGAGAATAAACAACCGATTATAATATAAAATATTTTAGTCAGCAATAAGGACATCAGTGCTATTTTTATAGTACTGATGTCTTTTTTTATATTTGGAGAGGAAGTATTTAAAGAGTATTGACAGTATTTCTGAGAACCAATATAATCAGATATACACAAACATATCTTGGAGGCGAACATCAATTAGTTGGGAAATGTAAAGGTAGAAACATAGAATCCAAGTAATGCAAGTGCTATTACTCGAGGATTCTGGTTATACCGAGGGTAAGCTTACATAAAGGGGAGATGTTGGCAATCGTTTGTACTGTAAAGATTGTTCTCATGCATTAATAATTCAAATGTTTTATATTATGAGGAGGAATTCTGATGTCAAAAAGGACCTTATCATTTATTGGGCGATTAATCGTTATAACTATGTTTGGGGCTATGCTGACGGGTTGTAGTTCAACTCCAGCAGCTGACTCGAAAGAAATTAAAATTGGCGGTAACTTTGAATTAACAGGTGGTATTTCTAACTTTGGAAAACAAACATTAAATGGTATTCAATTGGCTTTCAAAGAAGCGAATGCTGCTGGCGGCGTTATTGGTAAACAAATTGTTCTAGTTGCTGCAGATAATAAATCAGAACCCTCAGAAGCTACGAATGCAATCACCAAACTCATTACACAAGATAAAGTTTCTCTTGTTCTAGGACCGGTTGCTAGTTCAAATGTACTTGCAACATTACAAGTAAGCCAAGACCATAAAGTACCTGTAGTTACTGCAACGGGTACTAATGCTAAGATTACAGTTGATGAAAATGGTAAGGTAAAGCCTTATGCATTCCGCAGTTGCTTTATTGATCCTTTCCAAGGCAGTGTAATGGCTAATTTTGCTACCAAAACATTAAAAGCAAAAACAGCAGTTATTTACATTGATAGCAGTTCTGACTATTCTAAAGGACTTGCTGAATCCTTTGAAGCTCAATTTGTTAAAAATGGCGGAAGAATTATAGGCAAAGAAGCCTTCTTGCAAAAAGATCAGGACTTCAAGTCTACATTGACAAAAATAAAAGTTATGAATGCAGATACTATTTTTATTCCTGCTTATTATGAAGAAGTAGGTAAAATTGCAAAACAAGCTCGTGAACTAGGCATCAACATCCCGTTAATTGGTACAGATGGTTTTGATGATCCTAAGGTTGTAGAAATCGCTGGTGCAGAAGCTCTAAATAATACATTCTTCAGTAACCACTATTCTGCTCAAGATACAGACCCTCGTATTCAAAAGTTCGTTGCTGCTTACAAAGCAGAATATGGTATCGAGCCTAGTGCCCTAGCAGCTTTAGGTTATGATGCAGCATTAATGACAATCGATGCTATCAAACGGGCAAATAGCACTGACCCCGTAAAATTAAGAGAAGCATTAGAACAAACCAAAGATTTGCAAGTGGTAACGGGCGTTATTACATTAGATGCTAGCCATAATCCAATTAAAAGCGGTGTAGTTATCGAAATGAAAGACGGCAAGCAATCCTTTAAAGAAAAAATTAATCCTTAATATAATAAAAGAGACGTAATATGGCTAATTGTTTATCCCGTTGTACAAAAAACCAAGAAGTACACATAGGGTGGACAATTAGCCAAAAGTCTGTTTAGGGAGCATTGACAGTGTAAAATAATCTGTCTATAATATACCTTATATTGTGCAGGAATATTCACTCTGAAAGGACAAACCAAGAAAGAAACGTGTAGATTTTTGTCGAAAAGGGGAATTTATAGTTATTTTTTGGTACAATCCTTACTGAATCCTGATTCATAAAACAAAGGGAGAATGTTTATGAAAAAAATGAAAACCATAGCTGGCGTAGTTGCGATAATCGCCATGTTAGCAGTCGTGATGACTGGTTGCGGAGGAAGTCAAACCTCTTCGGATACGATCAAGATTGGTGCCAATTTGGAGATGACAGGCAACAATGCTACCTTTGGAAAATCAGCCAGTAATGGTGCTTTACTAGCAATAAAGCAAATCAATGCTAAAGGCGGTGTGCTCGGAAAACAGCTGACTTTGGTAGTGGCTGATAATAAGAGTGAAGCTGCGGAAGCGGCAAATTCTATGCAAAAATTAATTACCCAAGATAAAGTGGTTGCTGTCATTGCTCCCATTGCATCTTCGAGTGTAATGGCCGGTGCTCAGGTAAATCAAGACAATAAAGTTCTTGCCATTAGTCCTACAGCATCTAATCCTAAGGTAACAGTAGATCCTGCCACGAATAAAGTGCGAGAATTTATGTTTAGAGCAGCATTTATTGATCCTTTTCAAGGCTCAGTAATGGCTAACTTTGCATCCAGATCATTGAAAGCAAAAACGGCTGCTATTTATATTGATAATTCTAGTGATTATGCAAAAGGTCTAGGTCAATTCTTCAAAGAGACCTTTATAAAAAATGGCGGACAAATTGTAGCTGAAGAAGCTTATTTAGCAAAAGATACGGATTTTAAAGCTACATTAACTAAAATAAAAGTTGCCAATGCAGATGTGGTATTTGTACCTGGTTATTATCAAGAAGTTGGTATGCTTGTGAAACAAGCACGGGAAATTGGTCTTACGATGCCCGTTCTAGGTGGCGATGGCTGGGATTCTGCCAAACTACCTGAAATAGCTGGGGGAGAAGCCCTAAATAATACTTTCTTTGCAAATCATTATTCCCCAGATGACAATAGTGCAGAAATTAAAAGCTTTGTTGAAACATACAAACAAGAATATAATGAAACTCCTGATGCTTTTGCCGCTCTTGCCTATGATGCTACGATGATGGTTATTGAATCTATTAAAAGAGCAAATAGTGTAGATACGGTTAAAATTAAAGACGAGCTAGCAAAAACGAAAGACTATACTGCTGTTTCAGGAAAGATCACTCTTAATGAAACACATGATGCAGTGAAGAGTGCCGTTATTATCGAAATGAAAGATGGTAAGCAAACATTTAAGGAAAAGGTCAATCCTTAAATAAATGCTAATTAAAAAGGCAAACAGCAAAAGGGATAAGGCTATCGTCTTATCCCTTTTTTAAAGGGAAAAAATAATTTAAGGATAATTTTTTTAGGAGGTATGCCCATGGAATTTACATTTACACAGCAATTATTGCAACAGCTCATTAACGGGATATCCCTGGGAAGCATTTATGCACTTATTGCTTTAGGATATACCATGGTTTATGGTATTATTAAATTAATAAATTTTGCCCATGGTGATATTTATATGGTAGGAGCTTATGTTGCTTTTTTTGCTACTACAACTTTAAAACTTTCTTTTTTGCCCGCTCTCTTGCTAGCTATGGTTGTAGCAGCTATTGTGGGAGTCATTATTGAGAGGTTAGCCTATCGCCCATTACGATATGCACCTAGGATTGCCATACTCATTACGGCAATCGGTGTATCTTTATTATTAGAATATGGCGGTATTTTACTTGTTTCTCCTCAGCCGCGGACCTTTCCCGCAATTTTTCAGGCTCAAGTATTTACCTTTGGTAATATTGTGGTGAATAGTCAACAGGTTCTTATTTTGGCAGTTGCCTTATCCTTAATGGTTATTTTAACTTATGTGGTACAACGCACCAAAATTGGTAAGGCCATGCGTGCTGTTTCCTTTGATACGGATGCGGCAAGACTTATGGGGATTAACGTAGATCGTGTTATTTCGATTACCTTTGCCATTGGTTCATCATTGGCAGCCGCAGCAGGGATGTTGGTTGGTGTTTATTATAATTCAATTGACCCCTTAATGGGTATTATGCCAGGCCTTAAAGCCTTCGTTGCAGCCGTACTTGGTGGTATTGGTATTATTCCAGGAGCTATGCTAGGTGGTATTATTTTGGGTATCATTGAAGCAATGGTTAGTGGTTTTATCTCCTCGACCTTCCGCGATGCTGCAGCCTTTGCCATTTTAATTATTATTTTACTATTTAAGCCATCGGGCTTACTTGGTAAAAATGTTCGTGAGAAAGTGTAGGTGGCAAATAAAATGGGAAATAATAAACGGGTTTTACTGTCTTTTGCAGCATGTATAGCCGTATACGCTGTTATGCAGTCCTTGATTAGCTTAGACGTAATTGGATCTTTTTGGCAGCTGAATATTGTATTAGTTTGCATTAATATTATTTTAGCGGTGAGCTTAAATTTGATAAACGGATTTACGGGACAGTTTTCCATTGGTCATGCTGGATTTATGGCTGTTGGAGCCTATGTAGGAGCTGTTCTTACCGTTAAATTTCAATTACCTTTTCTTGTTGCGATCTTAGGCGGTGCAGCAGCTGCTGGCTTTTTAGGCTTTGTGATTGGACTGCCTACCCTTAGATTAGATGGAGATTATCTCGCCATTGCAACCTTAGGCCTGGGAGAAATTATAAGGATTACTATTTTAAATATTCCTTATGTTGGCGGTGCCTCTGGTTTTATGGGAATTCCTCGTTATACTACCTTTGCATGGGTGTTTTTTGCAACGGTATTTACGGTGTTTTTTATTAGAAACTTTATTAACTCAACCCATGGCAGGGCCTGCATTGCCGTAAGGGAGAATCAGATTGCAGCAGAAGCGATGGGAGTTGACACAACCAAATACAAAGTAATGGCCTTTACCATTGGAGCTGCTTTTGCTGGTGTTGCAGGCGCATTATTTGCTCATTACTTCTATATAGCTCATCCAGCTTCTTTTACCTTTATGAAATCCTTTGATATCTTAACAATTGTGGTGCTTGGAGGTCTTGGTAGTATTAGTGGATCTATTACGGCTGCTATACTTTTAACCTTTATTTCAGCAGCACTTGCGGGATATCCTGAGTGGCGAATGATTATTTATTCTCTGCTACTCATTATACTCATGCTATATCGCCCACAAGGATTATTTGGCAACAGAGAACTGAGCCTCAAAATGTTTGGTCGGCTGATGGGAGGTAACAAACGTGGCACTACTGAAGGCAACTAAACTTTCCAAAGTATTTGGCGGATTAAAAGCCGTATCGAATTTTGAAGTAACGATTGAAAAAGGTGAACTCATCGGTCTAATTGGCCCTAATGGTGCAGGTAAAACTACGGCCTTTAATTTGCTAACCGGTGTATATGAGCCTAGCACTGGGGAAATTGAATTTGATGGTAAAAGTATTGTTGGTCTAAAACCGTATCAAATTACCCAACGAGGATTAGCGCGGACATTCCAAAATATTCGCTTATTTGCGGAATTATCGGTACTTGATAATGTAAAAATCGCTTATCATTTTCATGTAAAGTATGGGATACTAGAGTCAGTACTTCGTATCGGCAGATATCACAAAGAAGAAGCGGAAATTGAAAAGAAAGCCATTGAGTTATTGCAGATCTTTCAGTTAGCGGATAAAAAAGATGAAATTGCAAAAAACTTACCTTATGGTGATCAGCGACGATTAGAAATAGCAAGAGCACTAGCGGCGCAACCTAAATTATTACTACTCGATGAGCCAGCTGCAGGGATGAACCCACAGGAAACTCAGCAGCTAATGAAAATGATTCAATGGATCAAAAAAGAATTTGATCTAACCATTTTATTAATCGAGCATGATATGAGTCTAGTTATGAATGTATGTGAAAGAATTTATGTTCTGGAGTATGGCAGTATTATAGCCCAAGGTATACCAGAGGAAATCAAAAATAACCCAAGGGTTATTGAGGCCTACCTCGGAGAGGAGGTTGAGTAATGTTAAAAATTGATGATATTAATGTGTATTATGGTGCAATACATGCCCTAAAAGGAATTAGTGTTGAGGTAAATGAAGGTGAAATCGTTACTTTAATTGGTGCAAATGGGGCCGGTAAAAGTACTATTTTGCGTACGATTTCCGGGATATTGAAACCAAGGACAGGGCAGATTGTTTTTGAGGATACAAATATTGCTGGGATGGCAGCCCAAGATATTGTTAAACTTGGTATTTCACAAGTCCCCGAAGGAAGACGTGTATTTGCTAACATGACAGTACTTGAAAATTTAGAACTTGGTGCCTATATTCGTAGTGATCGTAAAGGTATCAAGGAGGATATTGAAAAAATATTTGTGCGTTTTCCTCTATTGAAACAGCGCTCTAGTCAGTTAGCTGGTACTATGTCTGGGGGAGAACAGCAAATGCTCGCGATGGGACGTGCACTCATGAGTCGTCCGCGGCTGCTGCTTTTGGATGAGCCATCCATGGGACTCGCACCTTTACTAGTAAAGGAAATCTTCTCAATTATTAAGGAGATTAATGCCAGTGGTACAACTGTGTTGCTAGTAGAGCAAAATGCTCATATGGCTTTATCCATTGCCAATAGAGCCTATGTACTAGAAACGGGCCGTATTACTCTTGCTGGTGATGCAAAGGAATTAGCAGCGAGTGAAGCAGTACAAAAAGCATATCTAGGCGGCTAATGAATTGGCTAAAATAAGAAATGGAGATGATAGAGATGTTTGTGGAACAAAGAATGACATCAAATCCCATTACGATCGCTTCGACGGCAACAATTGCTGACGCATCAGAACTTATGCGTTCTAATAAAATCCGCCGTCTGCCCGTCGTAGATGGTGGAAAACTGGTAGGGCTTGTTACAGACAGAGATCTGCGTGCTGTATCACCATCTCCGGCAACAACCTTATCTATTTTTGAACTCAATTATCTATTGGCTAAAATGCAAATTAAAGATATTATGCAAAAAAAAGTAATTACCATTCAAGCTGATGCTACGGTTGAAGAAGCAGCTATTTTACTTTATAACCATCGAATTGGCGGATTAGTAGTTGTAGATGCCCATGGATCAATTGCTGGTGTCATTACAGAAACGGATATTTTTAAATGTTTTGTTGATGTTATGGGGTTGGTAGAAGGAAAAACACGACTAACGATTGATGTAACGGATAAAATCGGCTTATTGCATGAAATTACGGAAGTCTTTTCGAAGCTTAGCATTAATATCAGCAGCATGGTTATATATACTCTGCTAGATGGTAAAAAGGAATTGGTCATTCGTGTGGATATATCCGATATAACAGAACTGTCGAAGCGGCTTGCTGAGATTGGATATCCGATTAATCATAGTGTTCATATTCGCTAATATCATGCCTAATATTTTTATAAATTATTATTAATAAATAATAAAAATATTTACACACAAATAATGGATATGATAATATACTACTAGTAGGAACAGGCGGCCCCATTTGTGGTGCAGCCGGGCGGCAAGCAGCAGGTAATTACCTGTGGGACCTTATGGTTTCACAGGTTTTTTTATGCCTACCATGAAATAGGAGCAGGAGGTTTTTTGGTTGGAATATGTGGACAGTAAGTTAAAAGAACGTACTGCCAGGTTATCGGTAATTTCCAATACTATACTTGTAATATTAAAACTAATAGTAGGCTTTTATACTGGGGCAGTTAGTATCATCTCGGAGGCTGCTCATTCAGCGGTGGATCTTTTGGCAGCCTTGATTGCCTTTTATGCTGTTCGTGTGGCTGATCAGCCGCCTGACGGTAATCATGCCTATGGTCATGGTAAGGTTGAGAACTTATCTGGAGCCATTGAAGCGGTACTGATTGTGCTTGCGGCAATATGGATTGTGTATGAGGCTGGAACAAAGCTCACTAGCACCTATGCACCAGAATTCTTAGAATATGGTATTGTCATTATGATATTATCAATTGTAATGAACTATTGGGTTTCTAATAAGCTATATGCAGTAGCCAAACAAACGGGATCCCATGCTTTAGAGGCTGATGCCCTTCACCTGCAAGCCGATATTTGGACATCAGCTGGAGTTTTAATTGGACTGGTGATTATAAAAATTACAGGATTCGTTTGGTTAGACCCCGTAATCGCCATTTTAGTAGCAGGGGTTGTGTTTAAAGCTGGTTATGGAATGACTAAAAAAAGTTTATATGAACTAACGGATATTAGTCTTCCACCTGAAGAGGAAGAAATTATTATTGAAGTGATCAATAGCCATGCAGAGGTTATATCCTTTCACCAGCTACGTACAAGACGATCTGGCAGTCGGCGTCTAATCGATATGCACCTTATTTTATATAAAGAGATGCACTTGAATAAAGCTCACTGCGTATGCGATCAAATTGAGGCAGAAATTAAAGAAAAGCTAGAATTTTGTGATGTCGTAATTCATATTGAACCATGTGATCATCATAAAGAAATAGACAGTTGTCCACAGAAAAAATAAAAAATAAGCAGGAGAAATTTCTTCCTGCTTATTTTCTTTTTTCTGTAGAGAGAGTATCGTAAACATCTTTAAGATGTTTACGGCGCACTTTGCTTACAGGGGGAAGCTCTTCAGCAGACCTTACGGCAGATTGTATTTGTGTAAGTAATGTTGCCTCTACCTCTTGTATATCAGAAGTACACTCTTTTTGCTTTGGAGGAGAAGAAGAAGGAGTTTTAGGGCATACTACGGTATGATCAGGCAGACAAGAATTTTGAGGATGACATTTTTCTATGATGCGCCTTAATGCCTCCATTCCTACTACCTGCTGAGCGGTATGAGATGGAATATCTGTTGCTGTAGTTGGATTAGCTAACAAACGAAATAGGTCTACTGGTGCACAGGAAATTTTCAAAAACTCACTGCTAAAGGCTATTTTACAACACAATAGTTCTAAGAAAACATCAATTAATGTACCAGCATTATCAGCTCGGCGTACAGCTCGTTCAAAGACTTCAGGACAGACTTCAGGGGTACGATGGATTTCTTCTGATGCACCGACTAATAGGCGATAGGATGCTACGAGAGAAGATAAATTTGGAATGACTGCATTAATATCAGCCAATATTAAGTCAATGATTGGTTGTGGATTTTGGTTAGTATCAGAGGATACGGCCATGAAATTCGCCTCACTTTAGCATGTTGCACCATTATATGCTAAGGAGGTCTTAGTTGTTCAACTGGATTAAAAAAGGATTTTCGTTGAAAAAGTATAATATATATGCAACTATAGGACTGTATTAACTAGAAAAGGGGGAAGGCAATATGAAACAAGTTAAGAATATAAAACTAACTCAGTTTACAAAAAGCTGTGGTTGTGCTGCAAAAATTGGGCCTGGCGCCCTGACACAAGTGTTGTGTCAGCTAAAAAAACCAAATGATCCTAGGCTTTTGGTTGGAATTGAAACAGCCGATGACGCTGGTATTTATCAAATCAATGAAACAACAGCCTTGATTCAGACATTAGATTTTTTTACACCGATTGTAGATGATCCTTATATGTTTGGACAAATTGCAGCGGCCAATAGCTTAAGTGATGTCTATGCCATGGGGGGGAAACCTCTTACTGCCATGAATATTGTAGCCTTTCCCATAGAATTCTTACCAGCAGAAGTCTTAGGTGAGATTCTAAAAGGAGGGCAAGACAAGGTTATTGAAGCGGGAGCTGTAATTGTTGGCGGACATACCATTGAAGATAGTGAACCTAAGTATGGACTTAGCGTAACAGGTATTGTTCATCCCGATAAAATCTTGAAAAATACTGGCGCAATCCCAGGTGACTTATTAATTATAACGAAGGCAATTGGTACAGGAGTGTTATCAACAGCAGCAAAAGCCGATATGTTTCCAGAAGGAGTAGTGGCAGCCATGAAGAGTATGGCCACGCTGAATCGCAGAGCTGCTGAAACAGCAGAAAAATTTACGATACATGCTTGTACCGATATAACAGGTTTTGGTCTGCTTGGACATGCCTATGAAATGGCTGCAGGTAGTGGGGTAAGGATGAGACTGCAGGCTACAGCGATTCCCTTATTAACAGATGCAGCTGAGGCCGCACACATAGGGCTAGTGCCAGCGGGTGCTTATAGAAACCGAGAGTACCTGAAAACTATTACCATGGATTCTACTGTTCCTGGCAATATCCAGGACTTATGCTTTGATCCTCAAACATCAGGAGGATTACTACTCAGTGTGCCAGTCGATATAGCCAAGGAACTGCTAATGGCTCTTAAGCAGGCGGGCTGTACAGAGGCGGCGATTATTGGTGAAGTTGTAGAGAGGGGAGAGGGAAATATCCATGTCTACTAATATAGATGCCAAAGGGTTGGCCTGTCCTGGTCCGGTTATTGCAACCAAGAAGGCATTAGAAAGTATAGAACAAGGTATAGTAACCATTCTTGTGGATAATGAAGTGGCAAAAGAAAATGTTGTAAAATTTGCAACAGCTCATGGCTATGGCGTGAGTATAACTAAGCAGGCTGGGGACTTTACAGTGCGAATAACCAAGGGAGAGGCAAAGGAAATGCAGGAAGAGACGGTTCCTTCGTTGCATAGTTCATCAGAAAATATTGTCTATCTTATTACGCAAAATACCTTAGGGCATGGCAATGCGGAACTAGGAACGGTATTGATGAAAAGCTTTGCCTATGCACTACTTGAGTCTACAACCATGCCTAAGACGATTATATTTATGAATTCAGGGGTGCTATTAACAATTAAAAGTTCACTAGTGTTAGAACATTTATGCAAGTTGGCCCAAGGTGGGGTAGAGATACTGTCTTGTGGTACTTGTCTTGATTATTTTGAAGTCCAGAATGAGTTGGCTATTGGTGGGGTAACAAATATGTTTACTATTGTAGAGGTTATGGGAGCAGCAAGTAAAGTAATTACATTATGAGGTGATCACTATATACCAAAATTATGATGGCTTATTATCCTTTGATTCGGTGCATCATGCCATCCGAGCGGAAAAGTTGCTGCTGGCAGCCCAAATTATCATAGTTTCCTTGCCGACACCTAGAGAAATTGATATTAGTTGCGGACAATGTCTCCTTTTTGCAGTTAAAGATCAAGAAAAGGTCAGAAAGATATTAAATGATCAACAGGTAAAATGGAAAAAAATATTTAGATGCAACCTTCAAAAGCGAGTGTATGAAGAATTGGAAAGCAGGTGACAGATATAAATGTTACTCACCCCAGAATCCTTCTTAACAATTGGCAATGTAATACTTCGTATGAGCGGTATTATCGTGGGCGCTTTAATACTCCTGCGTTTATTTAATATACTTGTAAATCAAGCCTTTATTCCTAGAATGGGGGGAACCTTTACCTTTGATGAGAAACGTGCACGTACCATAGCAGGACTGCTACAGAGTATTGTTCGCTATTTGATTTACTTTATTACAATGATTATGATTTTACAAGAACTTAAGGTGGATACGACATCTATTGTAGCTGGTGCTGGAATTGTGGGTTTGGCTCTTGGTGTAGGTGCACAAAGTTTGATTCGTGATTTTATAACAGGCTTTTTTATTATATTAGAAAACCAGTTTGCCGTTGGTGATTACATTGTAAGCGGTGATATGGGAGGAACGGTGGAAGAAATAGGCCTTCGTGTAACCAAACTGCGGGATGCCAATGGGGTTTTGCATATTATACCTCATGGAGGCATTCTGCGAGTGAGTAATTATACGAGAGGGCATATGCAGGCTGTGGTTCATGTACCTGTAGCCTATGGAGAAAACCTTTCAGAAGTTTTACCCCTTTTGGAAGGTGCTTGCCATTATGTTGCAAAGAATATGGAAGAGATAATAGAGGGCCCGAAGGTGATCGGTGTAGTAGAGTGGCGGGGGCAGGAACTCATTGTCCGGATTGTGGCACATACATTGCCTTTAAAACAGACAAAGGTAGAAACAGCGCTACGCTATCATATTAAAAGAATATTTGATGAAGCCAAGATTGCACCGCCGAGTAGTAAATGAGTAAATGAGGGATCGTTAACATGATTGTACGTTATGAAATTGGTGATATTGTAAAGATGAAAAAAAGCCATCCTTGTGGTTCGGATCGATGGGAAATTATGCGTACTGGCATTGATTTCAGGCTAAAATGTTTGGGCTGTGAGCATTTTGTCATGATACCCAGACCCAAATTTGAAAAAGCAGTAAAAGAAATTTTAGAACACAAAACACCGGAATAGGTTGAAAATAAAGAAAGAATACTCTACAATAAGAAAAGTTATAAAATAGAAATTGCAGTAAGGTGGAATAGATGAATGAGTACTAATTTAGAAGTGGGTATTGTCGGATTGCCGAATGTGGGTAAAAGTACATTATTTAATGCCATTACGAAAGCAGGGGCAGAGGCTGCCAATTATCCTTTTTGCACCATTGAACCGAACGTAGGGGTTGTGGATGTACCAGATGAACGCCTTCCACATCTAGTGGAAATGTATAAAACCAAGCGTTGTATTCCAACGGCTATGCGATTTGTAGATATTGCCGGCCTTGTAAAAGGTGCCTCCAAAGGTGAGGGCCTTGGCAATAAATTCTTGGCCCATATTCGCCAAGTGGATGCTGTAGCCCAAGTAGTACGCTGTTTTACAGATGAAAATGTTACTCATGTAGAAGGAGGACTTGATCCCCTACGTGATATTGAAATCATTAATACAGAATTATGCTTGGCAGATTTAGATACCTTGGAAAAACGCATGGAAAGAGTGCAAAAACTAATCAAAACAGGTGATAAAAAAGCACCAGCAGAAATGGAAGTACTAGTCAGAATTAAAGATATGCTAGAACAGGCGTTACCGGCAAGACGTGTGGAAATGACAGATGACGAAGCCCTGCTCATTAGTGAACTGAATTTGATGACCTTAAAACCAGTACTCTTTATCGCCAATGTGAGTGAGGATGAAGTAGCTATTGCTGATGACAATGAATATGTGAAAGCAGTTCAAAAATATGCAGCGGAAGAGGGAGCTGAAGTTGTTACGATTTCGGCAAAAGTAGAATCTGAAATTGCAGAACTGTCTGCTGAGGATGCTAAGGAATTTTTAGGTGAGCTTGGCTTAACGGAATCAGGTCTTGATAAACTGATTAAAGCATCTTATAAGCTTTTAGGTCTGATTACCTTTTTGACAGCGGGTGTACAAGAAGTACGTGCTTGGACCATTAAGAAGGGTACTACAGCTCCGCAAGCAGGCGGAAAAATTCATTCGGATATTGAAAGAGGCTTTATTCGCGCTGAAATCGTTTCCTATGATGATCTTGTACTTACCGGCAGTTCGAATGCTGCTCGTGAAAAAGGCCTAGTTCGTCTCGAGGGTAAGGACTATATCATGAAAGATGGAGACGTTACTTACTTTAGATTTAACGTTTAAATTTAGAAAAAAGTTAAATTCCTTGCATTTATAGCAATGGTAGTGATATAATATATCAGTCTAGGGTAGCCTAGCGAGGTTTGAAAGAAATTTTCAAAACCTTCCCTGCTCCCTTAAGGGAGCCATTAGTCCAGAGGAGGAGGTGTTTTAATGAGAAAGTACGAAATAATGTTCATTGTTAAGCCATTAGACGAAGAGGCAACAAACGCGGTTATTACCAAGTTTGAAAACCTAATTAACAACAATGGTGGTCAAGTAGACAAGATTGATCGTTGGGGCAAAAAGCGTTTAGCTTATATTGTAAAAGACTTCACTGAAGGTTTTTACTGCCTAGTGAACTTCACTGCAGTTCCTGCAACTATTCTTGAGCTTGATCGTATCATGAAGATTACGGAAGATATTTTGAAATTCATGATTATTAGAATAGACGAATAGAAGACCAGGGGGAATGTACCGTGAATAAGGTTATATTAGTCGGTCGTTTGACCCGAGATCCAGAGGTTCGCTATACCCAAACTGGTAAAGCTGTAGCTTCATTTAGTGTGGCAGTGAATACGGGATTTGGTGAAAACAAACGTGCTGATTTTATTCCGATTGTGGTATGGGATAAACTGGCGGAAATTTGTGGGAACAATCTTACCAAAGGTCGTAATGTACTTGTTGAAGGACGCTTACAAATTAGTGAGTATGAAAAAGACGGACAGAAACGACGTACGACTGAAGTAGTAGCCCAAAACGTTGAGTTTTTGGATACGAAACAGGCTGTGGGTAGTAATGCTGGCACTGCGAGTGCTAGTCCTAGTCCTGCCAAATCCGGATACGATGTCAGCTCCTTTGGGACCGAGGTCTTCCCTGAAGAGGAAATTCCATTTTAAAGGAGGTTTTTTCGGTGAAACGTGAAAGAGGAAGAAAGCCTAAGAAAAAGATTTGTAGCTTCTGCGTTGATAAAGTAGAAACTATCGATTATAAAGAACTTACAAAAATTCGCCGTTATACGACTGAACGCGGTAAAATATTGCCACGTCGTATTTCTGGTAACTGTGCGAAACATCAACGTCGAGTTACTTTGGCAATTAAGCGTGCGCGTATTGTTGCATTGTTGCCATTTACAGCAGAATAAAATAAAAATAATGACCACCTTTGTTCTAGAAAGGTGGTCATTATTTTTATTTGTTCGGCAGGAAATAGCCCCTTGATTTGCGAATACTATGCAGGTAGAGGTAATATAAGGAGGTGGCTATTTTGTTCTCTAGTGAATCGGAAATTCTGCGCAAAATGCGTTTAATAGAGTGGCTTAAGGCTGACCTTATTACTCAGGTTGGACATTTGTATCAGGTTATGGCAAAAAACAGCGAGCAAGCCACTAGCGAAGCCTTAGCAACGATTATTGTTGCCTGCTATGTACTAGCTGGGCGCTTGGGTATAAGGTATGATTCATTAGATAAAGAAGTATTTCAAACGGTAGAGAAAAATATAAAAAATGAGCATGATGTTGAAAAGTGGTTTGGCGATTTTAGTGAAATGAAACGCCATCTTAGCTCGAAGAGGTGAATCAATGAGACAAATAGGAGTGCGTTCCATGGTGGAGGGCGGTCTTTTGGCGGCAATTGCCATAATTTTTGCCTTAACTAGCGCTTATCTGCCTATTGTTGGGCCCTTTGTAAACTTACTCTGGCCGGTACCTATTATTTTGCTGGGAGTACGGCATGGCTATAAGTGGAGTATTATGGCAACGGCAGTATCCGGACTCATTATTGCCATGTTGATACATCCCTTGCAAGCCGTTGGTGTAGTCGTTGGTTTTGGTTTAATTGGTATTGTTGTTGGCTATGCTTTTCGTATGGAATTTAGCCCCGCTAAGACGATGTTTTGGGGTACGATAGCCTCAATACTTTCTAAAGCTGCTCTGCTTGGGATTGGTATGGCTGTAACGGGCATAAATCCTTTTGTTATGCAAGGGGATCTGATGGCGAAGGCTATGGAGCAAGGCATTGAGGTATACCGTAATTTAGGCATTGCAGAAGAACAATTAAACCAGATGAAAGAAAGTATGCAAAGTGTTTTTGAAATCGTAAAAGTGATATTGCCGGCAGGCTTTATTATGGCATCATTATTTGATACCTTTTTAAACTTTTTAATTGCAAAAGCGGTACTAAAAAAGCTTGGACATAACATTGCTGGATTTCCTCCATTTAAGAATTGGTCATTACCCGATTATCTTGTGTATTTTTTTGCCTTAGCCCTGGTTATGATTTATTGGGGTAACAGTCGAGAAATTACTCTACTATATCAACTGGGAATGAACTTGCAGGTGCTTAGTAGTACCCTGCTATTAATTCAGGGTCTGGCGTTATTTTACTACATTGTCGATAAATACAATTTGTCAAGAATGGTCAAGGGTATTATACTATTCTTGATATTGACAAATGGCTTTCTGTCGCAAATTCTAATTTTTGCTGGGGCTGTTGATACCATTCTTGATTATCGACGTTTAAGAGTATCGCGTAAGACGGAAGAATAAAAGCTTTTAGTAGACTGTAAGGAGGAGTGGTTATGCCTCATGGTCCGTCCTTTTGGTTTGATACTCGTATCTACCTGGCGGTAGCGGCAGCTTTACTTGTGATCATTGTCTTTTACAATCCTTATGTTGCAGTACTTGGTGCTATCATGCTTGTGGCTCTTTATTCTTATGGTCGTGAACGGCACCTGCAGCAACAAAAAGCATTGAATAGTTATTTATATAGCCTGACGAACAATATTGAACAGGTTTCTTCTCATGCGCTAAAGAATTTACCTCTCGTAATGATCATTGTGGATCGAAGCGGACGTTTATATTGGTACAATGATGTATTGACAGAATGGTTTGATGAAGATATTAAGGTGGGTCATTCTATCTTAGGATTATGTCCAGGGCTTCCCTTAGAAAAAAATTGGGGAAAGTCAGGTATAGAAATTTTCATTGAAGATGGTAAGTATTATCAAATAACATATAAACCTGTTGAGGACACTGCTGATGAGACAGAGTTAATGATTTTCTATATCAGCGACATTACTAGTTGCGAAAAAATTAAGGCGGAGTGTTTAGAAGCGGTACCAGTAATGGTTTATATCCAGATTGATAATTATGATGATGTTTTGCAAGGATTAAGCGAAAGTCAGCGAACGTCTGTTTTGGCAGAAGTCAATAAACTGTTGGCAGCCTGGATCACAGAAAATGAAGCAGTACTCAAGAAATATGCTGATGATATGTATCTTGCTGTGTTTAATCGTCAACAACTCAATAAATGCTTGCAAGAAAAATTTGATATTTTGGATAAAGTCAGGGCCATTCACGCTGGTAATAAAATTCCTGTGACCTTAAGTATGGGAGTTGCCGCCGATGAAAATTCCATTGCAACGCTGGGGGAAAGAGCTCAGGCAGGTCTTGATTTGGCACTAGGGCGTGGCGGTGATCAGGTAGCCGTCAATATGAGCGGGAAACTACATTTTTATGGTGGCAAAGCCAAGGCAGTAGAAAAAAATACTCGTGTAAAAGCCCGTATTGTGGCCCAGGCCTTACGAGAAATTATTGATGACGCAGATATGGTAATGGTAATGGGTCATAACAATGAAGACTTTGATAGCTTAGGAGCAGCCATTGGTGTGGCCATTATGGCCCGTCACTTTGGGAAAAAAATTCATATTGTTGTAAGTAATCCAGGAGTATCCTTTCGTAAATTACAAGAAATCTTTAAAGGTGATGAAGAGTACCAAAACTTGTTTATTACAGAGGCTCAGGGCACAGCGTTATTGACTCCTAGGACACTGCTATTTGTTGTCGATGTCCATCATCCAGAACTCACTGCTGCACCAGAGCTACTTGGTAAGGTGGATCGAGTCGTAGTAATTGATCATCATCGTCGCTCGGAAGCCTTTGTTGCCAACCCATTACTTGTGTATCTCGAACCATCTGCTTCATCGACTTGTGAATTGGTCACAGAATTGTTAATGTATTTTGATGAATACCTGAATTTTAATAAACTTGATGCCACAGCATTGTATGCGGGGATTGTGGTTGATACTAAGCAATTCTCTGTACAAAGCGGGGTTCGTACCTTCGATGCAGCTGCTTATTTGCGGCGCTCAGGAGCCGATACGGCTCTCGTACGCCAGATGTTTCGTTTAGACTTTGAGACAATTCAGGCACGTGCTAAAATATTAAATCAAGCAGAAATGATGCCAGGTGGTATCGTAATAGCCGATTGTCCTCCTAATATTAAAAATGCACAAATTGTCGCATCCCAGGTTGCAGATACATTGCTTAATATTGATGGAGTTGCCGTCAGTTTTGTATTATTTGCAATTGAGGAGGGCGTTGGTATCAGCGCTCGTTCTAATGGTGATGTGAACGTCCATGTTATTATGGAAGAATTCGGCGGTGGTGGTCACCAAACGGTGGCTGGCGCCCAAGTAAAAAAATCGAGTATAGAAGAAGTAAAACGCAGGGTGATTGAAATAAGCACCAAATATATTGAGGAGAGTGGAAAAAATGAAAGTAATTCTGCAACAAGAGGTTAAAAAACTAGGTAAAAAAGGTGAAATATTAGAGGTTTCAGAAGGTTATGCACGCAACTTTTTATTACCGCAAAAATTGGCTATTCCAGCAACAAGCTTAAATGTGAATAATGCTAGTCAACAAAAAGCATCTGAAGAAAGAAAGGCACAAAGAGCAATCGATGAAGCAAATGTCATGGCAGCGCAAATGTCCAAAGTAGAGGTAACGATTCCTGTTAAAATTGGTGAAGGTGGCAAACTATTTGGTTCTGTAACTTCAAAAGATATTGCTGATGCACTACTCAGCCAACATAAAGTTGAACTGGATAAACGGAAAATCGATGTGAAAGATGCTCTTAAGGCAGTGGGTACATACCCTGTATCAATTAAACTACATCCTGAAATTAGCGCTAAGATACAAGTGCATATTATACCTAAACAATAAGCTGCTACGAAAGCCCGCACCCTTCGGCTTTGGTATCGGCAAACTTAGAAAGGATTATTATTATGAAAGACTTTTTTAAAAAATTTATTCGTACTCGGCCGCTGCCAGCACCTATATCCCCCGATGAACAACTTAGGCGTCAGGTTACAGCCTTATATGAATTATATTCAGGAATTTTTGGTTCCGATAAGGTTGTGCTGAAAGCTGGAAAATTGGATGCTTTAGCGTTAATGAGCTCAGAACAATTGCCAGAAAGAGTGCTGGGGCTACAAAAATTAGTATTTGAAGATCCTACAATTGAGCAAGTTCCTCCTCTCAACAAAATACCAGAATTATTGGAAGCAATTGAAGATGAAGTAGCGGATTTAATGGCTCGCCAGACCTTAGAAGACAGGTTGGATAAGAAGATAAATGAAAGAATGGAAGAACGTCATTTAGAATATGTTAGAGAAATAAAGATGCAAGTCCTGAAAGAACAGGAAAATAATGTGGAAAACCCTCAAACTTTAAAAAAATATGCTATGCTGGAAGTATTAGAGACTAAAAAATTAACAACGTCATCTATGGAATTAACCCGGCCGACGTTGCTATCCGAGATTATTGGGCAAGAGAGAGCGGTAGATGCCCTTCGTGCCAAACTTGCCTCTCCATATCCTCAACATTTGATCTTGTATGGTCCTCCAGGTGTTGGTAAAACCACAGCAGCTCGCCTTGTATTAGAGGCAGCAAAAAAGCTTAAATTTACACCGTTTGCCACGGGGGCGCCCTTTGTAGAAGTGGATGGTACGACTCTGCGATGGGATTCTAGAGGAATGACCAATCCTTTATTAGGGTCGGTTCATGATCCAATTTATCAAGGAGCGCGGCGAGATTTGGCCGAGACTGGCGTGCCAGAGCCCAAAACAGGCCTTGCCACCGATGCTCATGGCGGTATTTTATTTATTGATGAAATTGGTGAGATGGATGCCATGCTTCAAAATAAATTACTAAAGGTCTTAGAAGATAAACGCGTATCCTTTGATTCTGCTTATTATGATCCTTCTGATCCTAATGTACCAAAATACATTAAGAAATTATTTGAAGATGGTGCACCTGCAGATTTTATTCTGATTGGTGCTACTACCCGTGATGCTACGGATATTAATCCAGCCATACGATCACGGTGTGCTGAAATTTATTTTGAACCCTTAACGCCCAAGCATATTGAAGAAATTATCTATAATGCTGCTCTTAAGCTAAAGGTAACATTAGAGCCGGATGTAGCCCCTCTAATTAGTGAGTATACTATTGAAGGGCGTAAGGCCATTACTATTTTATCCGATGCTTACGGACTCGCCTTATACCGTGCTGGGGATATTGAAAATGTAATTATCAATAGTGATGATATTTATAAAGTCATTCAGGTTAGTCGTCTAACTCCTTACGTAAACCGCAAAGCGACGACAGAGGGAGAAGTGGGTAAAATATTTGGCCTAGGTGTATCTGGGTATCTTGGCTCTGTTCTTGAAATTGAAGCTGTAGCTTTTCCAGCGACAGAAAAGGGCAAGGGACGTATGCGTTTTAATGATACGGCAGGCAGTATGGCAAAAGACTCTGTATTTAATGCAGCGGCAGTAGTGCGAAAGATAACGGGTGAGGATCTGGCTAATTATGATTTGCATATCAATATTATTGGCGGCGGACGTATTGATGGCCCATCAGCAGGAGCGGCTATTGTAGCGGCAATTATTTCAGCAATCACCAAGAAACCTGTTTGGCAAGATGTGGCCATTACCGGCGAAATTTCTATTCAAGGAAAAGTAAAAGCCGTCGGCGGTGTATTTGAAAAAGCCTATGGTGCCAAGCAGGCTGGTATGAGTAAAATGATCATACCAAAAGAAAATGAGAAAGATATTCCCCCAGGACACTTAGGGTTAACAATTTTCCCAGTTGATAATATAGAAGAAGCATTAGCTCTTCTATTCATGGATGCCAAGCAAAAAAGTGCATAGAGATCGGGGTGAGGTAAGTTTTTGTTAGATAGAATACCACCACAAAACATTGAAGCGGAACAAGCAGTACTTGGTGCCATGCTGATTGAGCGAGAAGCTATTTCCAAAGTGGCTGAGTTTCTACGCCCTGAGGACTGTTATCGAGAAGCCCATCGACTCATATTTAATGCGATGCTAGAACTTTTCAATAAAAATGATGCGGTAGATATGGTGACGGTCATTGAATTCCTGCGCAAAGGAGATAAGCTAGAGATAGCAGGGGGTATTTCCTATATTACCTCACTTGCCAATAGTGTACCCACTGCCGCCAATGTCTTGTATCATGCTAGAATTGTAGAAGAAAAAGCATTACTACGGCAACTCATTAATGCGGCAACGAATATTGCCAGCATGGGTTATGAAGGCAGTGAGGAAGTTTCAGGTATTTTAGATACTGCTGAAAAAACCATCTTATCCGTATCAAGTCGCAGACTAGGGGGAGAATTTACCCCCATTAAAAGCATAATTTTTGATGCCTTTAATAAAATTGAACAGTTATATGCTTCTAAAGGCAGTATCACTGGACTGGCTACAGGATTTAAGGACTTAGACCGACTGACTTCAGGATTGCAGCCTTCCGATTTAATCCTTATTGCTGCTCGTCCGAGTATGGGTAAAACAGCCTTTGTACTCAATATTGCTCAACATATTGGGATACGTGAAAAAAAGGCAGTGGCATTTTTTAGTTTGGAAATGTCTAAGGAACAACTAGTACAGCGTATGCTGTGTGCCGAATCGACCATTGATTCCCAACGACTGCGCATTGGTGAGCTAGAAGCAAATGATTGGACGAAGCTCGTCAGTGGTGCAGATCGCCTATCAGCTGCTCCTATTTTCATTGATGATACAGCAGGTATTACCGTTATGGAAATGCGCTCAAAAGCTAGGCGTTTGAAGATTGAATATGATTTACAGCTGATTATTATTGACTATCTTCAGCTTATGCAAGGCAGCAGTAAGGGAAAAGGCAGTGAGAACCGTCAACAAGAAATTTCTGAAATATCCAGGTCGTTAAAAGGGCTCGCTAGAGAAATTGGTGTGCCAGTAATTGCTTTATCCCAGCTCAGTCGTAGTGTGGAATCAAGGCAGGTTAAAAAGCCTATGCTTAGTGACCTTAGAGAATCAGGATCTCTAGAGCAGGATGCTGATATCGTAGCCTTCTTATACCGGGATGATTATTATAATCCTGATAGTGAACAGAAGAATATTACCGAAGTGATTATTGCAAAACATCGAAATGGACCAGTAGATACCATTCAATTATTTTTCCATAAACAATTTACTAAGTTTAGTGATTTATCAAAAATACCAGGATAGAGGCAGGTGGACAAACCGCCTCTTTTCTTATGAATTGAAATAGAAAATAAAATCCGAACGATACATAACTAAACTCAGATAACATTCGAAAAAAAATTGACACTCTAAAGGTTAAATGCTATGATATTAAGGGAAAAATGTAATTGCGCTATAAGTAAGTTACTAGGAGTTAGGATACAGAGTTTTTTCAAGAATATAGGGTAAAATAAACATGTTGATATTTTGCAAACAACTTATCAACAAAGTTATCCACAAAGTGTGCATAACTAAAATTTCATCTTTTATGTCAATCATAGCAGGGCTTGCGAGAGTAGATGTTCTGCCAGTTAAGGCCGTATAGCGCTTTCTCATGAAAGGGCTAGTAACTATTCTTTTTTAGAAGTATTATAGGCAAAAAAATCTTGCTAGTGAATTATGGGCTCCTCAAGTTACTAACATTGTGGATAAGTTACTAGTTAATATAAAAATATAATAGAGACTGAGGCAATAGATTTAGGTATAGGGATAAGATAAAAAGGTACATTCGTCAGTTTCTATAAAAATGGGAAGGGTGAGATTTATGTCAGCAATCGTAGTTATGGGTACACAATGGGGCGATGAAGGCAAAGGTAAAATTGTCGACTATCTAGCGGAACAGGCAGATGTTGTTGCTCGTTATCAGGGAGGCAATAATGCAGGTCACACTGTAGTCGTAGCTGGTAAAGAATTTAAATTGCACTTGTTGCCATCAGGGATTTTATATAAAGGAAAAACCTGTGTTATCGGTAATGGGGTGGTCATTGATCCCGCAGTTCTAATTAAAGAAATTAAAGGTATGTTAAAAAAAGATATTAAGACAGACGATCTTAAAATTTCCAATCGGGCTCATGTAATTATGCCTTATCACCGCTTACTTGATGAGCTTGAAGAAGAGTATCGCGGCGACCATAAAATTGGTACTACAAAACGTGGTATTGGTCCATGTTATATGGACAAGAACTCTAGATGTGGTATTCGTATGGTGGATTTAATGGATGCGGAGGAGTTTTCTGAAAAACTAAAACGTAATCTTGAAGCTAAAAATCATATGCTGAAGGCGGTATATGGAGTTGATGGTTTTGATTATGAAACCGTCAAGCAAGAATATTTAGGGTATGCCGATGAACTGCGTTCTTATATTGCTGATACATCAGTAGTTTTGAATCAAGCAATAAAACAAGATAAAAAAGTACTGTTTGAAGGGGCGCAAGCAACTATGCTTGACCTAGACCATGGTACCTATCCATATGTTACTTCTTCTAATCCGATTGCTGGCGGTATGTGTGTTGGTGCAGGAATTGGACCGACCAAAATCAGCAATGTTATTGGTGTCGTAAAGGCCTATACCACGAGAGTAGGAGAAGGACCTTTCCCTACAGAATTGTTAGATGAAGTAGGAGATCAGATACGAACTAGCGGTCATGAATTTGGTACTACTACAGGACGCCCTCGCCGCTGCGGCTGGCTAGATGCTTGTGTGGTTCGTTATGCCGTGGATTTAAGCGGTATTGATTATATGGCAATTACCAGACTTGATATTTTAGATGCAATGAAAACATTGAAAATATGTGTTGCTTATAAACATAAAGGTCAAATTATTAATGAATTTCCTGCCAGTTTAAAAGTATTAGCCGAAGTAGAACCTGTGTATGAAGAGTTTGCTGGCTGGGAAAGCGATACTACTGGTATTCGCAGCTATGCTGAATTGCCTCTTAACGCTCGTCGCTATTTGGAACGTTTAAGTGAGGTCGCTGGTACAAAACTTGGCATCGTATCCGTAGGTCCTGGTCGTGAACAAACTATCATTATGGATGAGATGTTCTAATAAGACGTTTTTAATGGATAACAAGTAGGTGAAAACAATGGCAAAATTATTATTAAAAGATATTGTTGATTGCTTTTCTCTTGAAATACTAAATCCAGATGTTGATTTACAGCGCTGTGTAAAAGTATCTGATATTAACCGGCCAGGTCTTATCCTGGCCGGTTATCTGCAATATTTTGATGAAGAACGCATTCAATTGCTTGGTAAGACGGAGCTTTCTTTTCTTGAATCCCTCGCTCCCCAAATAGCAGAAGAACGATGGCGAACATTTACTAAATTAACATTTCCCTGTTTAATTATTACTCGCAATATGGAATTGCCTGAAGGCTTGTTGGAACTCGCAGCTCTTCAAGGAGTATCAGTTTTTCGTACCCATTTATCGACCACTCGATTTACGGCTCAGCTAACGGACTATCTAGAGCAAAAGCTTGCACCAAGTGTAACCATTCATGCTGTACTTGTAGATGTTCATGGAATTGGAACGCTTATTATTGGAGAAAGTGGTGTTGGCAAAAGTGAATCTGCTTTAGAACTTATTAGAAGAGGGCATCGTCTTGTAGCGGATGATGCTGTTGAAGTGATTCGCAGCGGTGAAGATGTATTAATCGGTAGTGCGCCTGAAGTTCTTAGACATGTTATGGAAGTACGGGGGCTGGGTATATTAAATATTAAGGCACTGTTTGGAATTGGCGCCGTGCGACCACGCCAAAAAATTCAACTTGTTATTCGCCTTGAGGAATGGCAACAGGGCAGATACTATGACCGATTAGGTATTGATGAAGAAAAATATGAAATCTTAGGAAAAGGGCTGCCTTGCAAAACCATTCCAGTAAGGCCAGGAAGAAATCTTTCCAATATTATAGAAGTTGCAGCAATGAACTATCGCTTGAAGAGCCTTGGCTATGATGGAGCTGAACAATTTATTGAAAAACAAAAACAGTATTGTCTGACAGACCATCAGGACTAATGAACTTATTCAATAAGCAGAGTGCCTTTTAGTAGGGCTCTACAGGAGGAATAGCTTATTCTGTAGAAAAACATAGATTTTGATGAAAAATAGGTTGACAGTAACGATAAAACACTATATAATCATATCTTGTGAGAACATTATGGTTCACTAGCTCAGTTGGTAGAGCACCTGACTTTTAATCAGGGTGTCCCGCGTTCGAGCCGCGGGTGAGCCACCACTTCATGGCCCGTTGGTCAAGCGGTTAAGACACCGCCCTTTCACGGCGATAACGGGGGTTCGATTCCCCCACGGGTCACCATTCCGGGCGATTAGCTCAGCCGGGAGAGCGCCTGCCTTACAAGCAGGATGTCGGCAGTTCGATCCTGTCATCGCCCACCAATGCATATTAGATCCCATGCTTTTTATAAGCATGGGATTTATTTTTTATTTAAAAATAAAAACAGAAAATTCTAAAAATATATGGTTTGCATGACAAAATGAGCAGGATTTTGGGAAAAAGAAATAGAAATTACAAAATAAGGACGATTACGCCAGAAATATTTAGTGGGGGTGTAGGAAATGGAGAAACAACGTGTTCCTATTGTAATCCAGTTAGCGGGTATGTTTGCCCTCGTATCAATATTATTTGTATCTGTATTGTCATATACCCTTTATCAATTTAGACAGGCTGGTCATGAAGCTGAAATTATTGTGACACAAACATCTGTAAGATTAGTTGTTGTAAAAAATGCACATACTGATTTTACAAGATCACTCCTTGATATGCGCGGTTTCTTATTTTATCCTGATGGAGCCAGTGTATATGAACAAGGCTATCGCGATAAAATAGCTAAAAGTTTAGCAGCAGTAAAGGAGGTAAAAACTCAATTAATACTTCCAGAAGCTCGTGATGCAGCGGAAAAAGTTGAAAGCCTCCTAACTGACTACATTTTATATGCTGATACGCGCTTGATACCTGCTAAAAAGAGTAATGCGCCTAATTTCTCACAAATCACTGGAGAAGGTAGACAAAAAGTACAAGATATTGATTCTCAATTTTCCAATTTATCGGAAATTCAGAAAAAGTATTTAGATAGTCAGGGTATGGAAGTTTTAGAATCCTCCAGAAACAGTGTTACACTAGCGATGATTGCTAGCTCTCTCATATTCCTAGTAGTTATTGGATTGGTATTCTGGTATAGCCGAAGCATGTCTAGGAGACTGGGGACACTCAGCCATGATTTAACAGAAGTTGGTAAACTTGATCTTACGGGGCAAGACTTACAAATAACACGCAATGATGAAATTGGTGACATGGCACTTACCATCATACAAATGCGTAAATCTCTTAGAGATTTTGTCAGACATATTGGTAATAACAGTCAGACTCTAGCTGCGTCAAGTGAAGAAATTAGTGCTTCCGTAACGGAGCACTTAAGGGCTGTAAATGTAGTGTCCCAAAGTATTAATGATATTGCCAGAGGTGCTTCTCAGAACGCTGATAATATTAATAATATTTCAGCTACATTAGAAGAAATATCAGCTGGTTCTCAGCAAATTAGTGCCGGAGCTAATGAGGTAAACGCAAGTACCCATAATGCTGTGGCGGAAGCTGGAAAAGGAATGAGTATGCTAGATCAATTGGTTAAGCAGAATGAAAATGTAAATCAATCTATGAATGAAATTACTGTTGTAACAACGAATCTCTCTCAAGGATCAGAAAAAATAAAAGGGATCGTCAATGTAATTAATGGTATTGCAGCTCAAACCAATCTTTTGGCTTTGAATGCAGCTATTGAGGCAGCGCGGGCTGGTGAAGCTGGCCGCGGTTTTGCAGTCGTAGCAGACGAGGTACGTAAACTAGCAGAACAAAGTGCTGATGCTACGAAAGACATTGCTAAAATTATCTCTAATATGGGCGGAGAAATTAATATGGCTGTCTCCACGGTAGAACAGGCTAATAAAGAGGTCATAAAAGGTAAGGAGTCAACTCTTACTACGCAACAAGGCTTTAAAGTCATTATCGAGAGGCTGGAAGGTGTAAGAAATGGTGTAGAGCAAATTGCCGTTGCTGTTGATGAAACGGCCAAAGGAACACAAACAATGGTTATTAGTGTAGAAAACATTAGTAGTGTAGCCCATAAGACTCTTACAAATTCAGAAGCTGTCGCGGCATCAGTGGAAGAACAAAATGCAGGAATGCATGAAATTAATACTAATGTAGCCAACCTATCAAATCTCGCAACGGAAATGATGGAATCCGTGAATAAATTCAAGGTATAGAAAAGATAAAGGGCTCTGCTAAAACGCAGAGTCCTTTATCTTTTTAATAAAAAACTATAAATAGACAAAAGTAGTCATTATCTCTAAAGGAATTCTTAACAATAATACAGAAAGGAAATAAATGGCAAACATGTAAATAGGACCTTTGAGTATATGTATTATAATGGAAAAGGGGTTGCTAGGTTAGTGGAGTATGGAGATGTTATTAATGTGGAAAGATATACTGACATACATAGCAGACAGTTTGATCATAAGCGACGAGATAAAATAGGGGAATCTCGAGCACTTTTGCAGGGAACGCTTAATGCAACGGCTGATGGCATTATTATAGTTGATTGTAGGGAAAAAATCTGTAATTATAACTGTAAATTCATAGAAATGTGGAATATCAATGAAGAGACTTTACTGCCTAAGGAACAGAGTGGATTATTGGGATTGATGCTGAAACAACTAAAGTATCCTGAAGAATATGTAAAAAAGGAAAAAGAAATTTTTATTTATCCTGCAAGGGAAAGTTATGATGTATTAGAGCTTAAAGATGGAAGATTTATTGAACGTTATTCGAAGCCCCAAAGGCATAATAAGATTATTATAGGCAGAGTTATAAGTTTTCGTGATATAACCAAACAAAAACAGTCTGAAAAGAAAATGGCTAATTTAGAAAGGCTGAACGTAGTAGGAGAAATGGCTGCGGGTATTGGTCATGAAGTGCGAAATCCGATGACAACCATTCGGGGCTTTTTGCAGATGCTTATTAATAAAAAAGAGTGTATCGAATATTGGGAATACTATAGACTAATGATTGAAGAATTAGATCGTGCCAATTCTATTATCACAGAATTTTTATCCTTAGCTAAGGACAAATTAACGTATCATCAGTTTAAAAATATTAATGATGTAATTACATCGCTTTTACCGCTGATTGAGGCGGATGCAATTATAGGAAATAAGTATATAAGAGTAGAGTTATCCCCAATACCTGAAATATATGTAGATGAAACACAAATACGTCAATTAATTCTCAATATGGTACGTAATGGTTTAGAAGCTATGCTTACAGGTGGATATCTAACAATAAAGACCTATATAGAAAAAAATGATGTCGTTTTAGCTATCGAGGATCAAGGTACTGGAATTATTCCTGAAGTACTTGAAAAAATCTCGACTCCCTTCTTTACAACCAAAAAAGAAGGAACCGGCCTAGGCCTATCTATTTGTTATAATATTGCAGCTCATCATAATGCTGTTGTCGATGTAGAAACGAGTGGGGAAGGAACTACCTTTTTTATTCGCTTCCCGATGATTGAAGCTCCTGTAATTCGCACCAACTAATGGAAGCGAATATTATCATCATATTCTTTTCACAAGGAGTGATATATATGGTATAATATAAGAAATGCCAACAGGGAGAATATGTATGAAAACAAAGTATTTTTCGAATACCAGCGAAGAAACATTAGAAGATTTAAAAGAAAATGTAAATAAATGGATTTTATCTCGGAAGAATATCCAAGTAATCGATATGAAGACAAGTGCTCCATCGAAGACTGTACCCCCTGAGTTTTTTATCTGTTTATCCTATGATGATAAAATGCCTCCAAGGGTAGCCAATGGTGCAGCACCGGCAGCAAAGCGACGATTTTAAACGCAAGAAGAACCACTAAATTAGTGGTTCTTTTATATTATAGAGTAAATGAAGTTTTTACTTAATCGGCAATGTTGATCTTCACACAATTTGGTGGTTGTATTTCAGCTTTTGGAATGATGATTTCCAGAATACCATCTTTAAAGGATGCGGTTATTTTATCAGTTACTAATTCATCCTTGAAAGCGATGGAACGAGAAAAGTTACCCATACGCCGTTCTTGTAATAGATAGCGTTCTCCCTTATTCTCACTCTCTTGGGAATAGGAACCCTTTACGGTAAGTACATTGTCTGTCAATTGAATGTCTACATCTTTTTTATCAATTCCAGGTAAATTGGCTTTCACAACATACTCTTTGTCTTGGTCAATGACATCAATGGCCATAGTGTGAGAGAAGAGGTTCATATTGTGGTTGGTTATGTCGCTGAGAGGCGACAATACACCAGTTCCCCAAAAATTATCAAACAAGTCATTGATACTTTTGCGGAACAATGTTGGAGTGTTATAATCATTCCTTCTGATAATGTTTGACATAATAAAAGCCTCCCTTTTTATTTATTTCTTCATGAAGAGAATTGTTGTTAGCACTCTCGATTAGTGAGTGCTAACTCTATTTATATAATAACTAGAGTAATAAAGAAAATCAAACTTTGTTAAATCCTAATTTTTAGGATAATAAATGATACTAAGCGTTTATATAAAAATAGCTCTATTTCACACAAAAAATCTTTTGCTTTTTGCCATTTTCACAGCTTTTCTCATAAGGATAACAAGTATGGTAAGTCGCTACTCCTCCTTGCTATCCCTATGTTAGTGTGATATACTAGATAACGTTAGAGAGAAGTTAATCTCCTAACCTTTAAGCGGGTGTAGCTCAGTGGTAGAGTACCGGCTTCCCAAGCCGTGGGTCGAGAGTTCGAATCTCTTCACCCGCTCCAGTAAATTCAATCCTTCCGACGTTTTGTTGGAAGGATTTCTTGTATTAGGGAGGTAATCGGTTATTTCGTAGCAGAACTTCATTGGTACGAATGGAAGTTTATTGATAAAAAGGTTGCATATTGGCAGGGATGCATTAGTATACTAGCGAAACTTAAATAGAACATAGAGCGTATCAATTTTTGTAGCATAGGCGGGTGAAACTTTTGCCAATAAAGCAGGCTATGGTTTGGATTTCTACTTTTATATTGGTGGGACTTTTATTTTTTCTTGCAGTTCCTCAAATTAAACATTATGAGTCTCAAGCCGAAAAATTTCTACTGATTTATATTTTGGTTGCGTTAATTGCCCCTGTTTTTTTGCATTTAAGAAGGAGTCACAAACAGAGAAAAGAGTATATACTTTTGTATGCTACAGTTTATATGGTGTTTATCCCTCTAATCGCACAAAAAATATTGTTATGGCTCTTTTCATTACATTCTAATTTTATAGGCATTTTAACAGTATCTCTTTTGGTAATAATGTTATTATTATTACTTATTACTCTTATATTATTAATTGCTAAGTGTTTTGATAAAAAATCAGATAGAAAGACAAATCTTTTATTTATTTTGTATTCTTATATTTCAATCGTACTAATGTTTTCAAGCATATATTTTTTTGTGACTTTCATAAGCGACTTTAGAGATGCGAGGGATAAATACTGGTATTTACACTATAATCGGGACGTTGTAGTTCGAAGTTCTTCGTCTGAAAGTATATATAATAATATTAACAAATTGAGTTTTAACGGCATGAATGATCGGCTTTGGTCGGGAGTGGACTATCCGATGAATGATATTTCCTTTCTTGACGAAGACATTCTTTCATATAAGATTAGACTCTCAAGGGAGGAATTTGAAAAAGTGGTACAATATATTCCGCAAAATAGTCTAAAAGTGTATCTGGATTGTATACATTTCAGTATTGCTACGATAACCACTACTGGATACGGTGATATAACGCCTAGGACTTGGTTTTCAAGGCTAATTGCTAATGCTGAAACGATTATCGGACAAGTGCTGACGGTGTTAGCATTAGGTATGTTTTTTACTCAAAAAGAGAAAACATATCCTAACTATAGACAAGTAAAAGGAGGGATAACTACTTTAAGGCTTCGCAAACAATATAGACGGTGAGATTTCAGTCTTTTGGTATTTCTTATTTAAAGATGCTGAAAAAAAGGAAAAGCAATTAAGTAAATTCAATCCTTTCAACTTTTTGTTGGAAGGATTTTCTAGTTATGGAAAGGCGTTCTCTTCTATGATTGTTGCATTAGGCTTCTGATGATCTTAGAGAGGCCATTTATTTGGCGTTATGAATAAGGTGTCGGCTGTTTTTATGTGGTTAGCGGCCATCTATATGGCTTACAGTAATAACCTGTAAAACAACAGGATTAATTTTTAATCTCGTTGTTTATGATAGGATTGCATGGTAAACTTACAATAATCGTAATGAAAGGGGTTGTTATTTTATGTTTAACAATAGTACGGTGGATATTGTAACAAAGGGGGAGGTGCGTACAAAATAATTTAATGTATAAACCTCCCAGAAGTTTTTATATAATGCTTTTGGAGGATAAAAAATGAACAAAATAGATATGGGAAAGCTAGGACTAGGTCAAAGAGTTATTACGGAGTCTGCTTTCTATACAGGCCTTTATGTTGGGCGAGTAATTTCCCAATACAAAGATCTGTACAAGATCATAACAGAGAATGGCGAGTTAACGGCGGAAATTTCTGGGAAATTTCGTTTTGAGATAAAAAAGTTATCCGATTATCCTGCAGTAGGTGACTTTGTTATGATTGACCGCAATGAGGATAGTGGTGGAAATGCAATTATCCACCATATCATAACAAGGAAAAGTGCTTTTATCAGAAAGGCCGCTGGCACATCAAATGATGAGCAGATTGTAGCTTCCAATATTGATATAGTTTTTATTTGCATGTCCCTTAATAAGGATTTTAATCTTCGTAGAGTGGAACGTTACCTCGGAATTACTTGGGATAGTCGAGCAATTCCAGTCATTGTGCTTACAAAAGCCGATCTGTGTGATCATCTTTCTCAAAAACGGCTAGAACTTGATACTGTTGCTTGTGGGGTAGATGTTGTTGTTACTTCAAGTATGAGTAAGGATGGATATGTATCTATCAAAAATTATATTAGCAGCGGTAAAACGATTGCATTTATAGGATCATCTGGTGTTGGGAAATCAACCTTGATTAATAGGCTGCTTGGCCAAGATGCTCTTGCAACCCGCAATATAGGAATGGATGATAAAGGTATGCATACGACGACTAGGCGAGAACTTATTGTTCTTCCAGATGGTGGCGCCGTTATTGATACTCCAGGGATGCGAGAACTTGGTATTGAAAGCGCGGACTTATCAAGGACTTTTGCGGATATTGATGAACTGTCAACAAATTGCAAATTTCATGATTGTACTCATACTAGTGAACCCGGTTGTGGGGTGCAACAAGCCCTAAAAGATGGCTTGTTGTCTGAGGATAGACTTGCAAATTATCTAAAGTTAAAAAAGGAAATTAAGTATGAGGGCCTAAATTCGAAGCAGATTGAAACTGAAAAGTTTACTGCAATGTTTGCTGACGTGGGCGGAATGAAAAATGCAAGAAAGATGATTAAAGAAAAAGATAAGAGAAGATAAAATGTTAGCCAAGTCTAAAATTGTTAAAATCAGCTTGGATAAAACGGATTTCCTATAAAGGAGGTCCGTTTTATTATTTTTCATAAAGAAAACCCGCTGACTATACAGCAGGTTTTACAATTGTAGAGACGGATGGTCTAGAATATTATTCTTTAATCCAGTAACCAATGAATACTTTTTGGTGCATTAGGATCTGAGTCTTTATCTGTATTATCCAGATTGTCATTGAAATCAGCAGCATTAAGGAATTCGGTAACTAATTCAGCATCAGAAACACTTGAAAACATACCAGGAATAAGTGCTTTTTTCAAATGGCTCACCTCCTATTAATAGTGTATCCAATATAAAAATTTTAATAAGGGTAAAAAAATAGCCCTCCAAGGGAGAGGCTTTAGAGAGAAAAAAGAGTTTAAAAAATAGGAGCAGATCTAGTATTCCTAATTTACTAACTAATATACAGTAGATAAAAACAGAACTAATAATAAAGAATTATAACAAGACTGTCAGAGAAATAAAATAATGTTATCCACAAGTTATTAGTATTATCCACAAATCATTATTTATTTTCGACAAACTTTTCACAAAATATGTGTTATAATTGGGACAAGATTTGAAAAGGATGGTGTTAGATAAATGGGGTATAAGATGATTAATGATATAGAGGTAACTATTAAAGGAAATGAAATTAGCAGTGAAGAGTTATCGATTTATCTAACAAAGATACAATCGCGACAAAATCGTAAGATACTTAGAGCAAATGTAACGGTAGATAGTGAACATATAGATGTTAACTATACCTTAGAGAAAGTGCCTTTTGAAAGAATCCGCAGAATAACAGGCTATCTAGTAGGTACTACCGAGAAATGGAATAATGGAAAACGTGCGGAGGAAAAAGATAGAGTTAGGCATAATTAAGATAAGATTACATTTTCTGTGATAATAGGATAAAGACGTGTTGGGTTTAGGATGGTATGGTTTTGTAGGTTAATGTTGCTTCTTTGGATGAAGGGGGAATGAAATATGGAAATCAAGCATCCGGAATGGTTACAGATTGTAACGGATAATCCAATTCTATATGGTTACAATCAAGATTGGTATAGGACTTCTTTTCAGAAAACTAGAGGATGCGGGCCAACTGCTGCTGCCATGCAGCTATTATATTTGAATCGACGAGAAGGGGAAACTCTGCCATTTAAGAGTCACAGTATTTCTGCGATAACGCAAGCGCTTGAGATGGTATGGAACTTCGTTACTCCTGGCTGGTTACTAGGGCTTAATAGTACGGAGAAATTCTGCAAGGGTGTAAAGGATCTTTTAGAGTATCATAAACTGAACTGGAAATGTCACCGGCTAAGTATTGCTGCCTCTACATGTAAACGGACATCTTTTCCTCAAGTGGTAAAATTTTTGGAGGATGGCATTGCTTCTGACTGTCCTATTGCATTTTTGAACCTGCATAAAGGAAAAGTGGTAGCATTAGAGAGCTGGCACTGGATTGTACTAGTATCCCTATCGTATGACGCAAGCCAGAATCGCTATATGGCTACCTGCTATGATGCAGGTTACTCCATTACATTTGATTTGGGTCTATGGCTGAAAACCACTAGATTTGGGGGCGGTTTTGTATATATAACAACGTAAGGGAACTATACATACTAAAAGCAGGTCGTTCGTGAAAAAGAATTGACCTGCTTTTAGTATAAAATATATTTAAATCAAAAATATGACGAACTAGTTTGTATTTTACCTTGCTAATATGACATTTTTAGAATAAAATAAATCACTATAAGAAAAAGAAAAAATACATGAATAGGAGGATATGCATAGTGAAGAAACTTTCGAAGAAGTATTGTTTATTAATTGTCCTTATATTGGCAACAAGTCTGCTATCTGGTTGTATGAACAGTGCAAGCAATGATATTAAAATCGGTATGGTATATGAGCTGACTGGAAATACAGCATCCTATGGGACTTCAGCCGCTGAGGGTGCTAACTTAGCCTTTAAAGAAATCAATGCCAATGGTGGTGTTTTGGGAAAACAAATTAAAATAATTACAGCTGACAACAAGGGGGAGCCTTCTGAATCAGCCAATGCTATGACGAAAGTCATTACCCAAGACAAAGTAATCGCTGTAACTGGCTTTACCGTCAGTTCTTGCGGGATTGCGGGTTCTTCTGTTGCGGAAGATAACAAGATTCCTCTTGTAGCTGCAGCTACCGTAAATCCAAGGGTAACAGTTGATGAGAAAACTGGCAAAGTAAAAGATTATACATTTCGTGCTTGCTTTATTGACTCCTTTCAAGGTACCGTAGGCGCAAACTTTGCACTAAACAGTCTTAAGGCAAAAAAAGCTGCCATTATGGTTGATAATTCCAGTGATTATAGCAAAGGTTTGACACAGATATTTAAAGAAATCTATACGAAAAGTGGCGGCCAAGTCGTTGCTGAGGAAGCATACCTCCAAAAAGATCAAGACTTTAAATCTATTTTGACCAAGATCAAGGCGCAGAATGCAGAAGTAATATATATTCCAGGTTACTATGAAGACGTAGGTAAGATTGTAAAACAGGCTCGCGAACTAGGAATTACGATACCTATTCTTGGTGGTGACGCTTGGGATTCCCCTAAATTAGTTGAAATCGGCAGTCCAGAGGCATTGAATAATACATACTTTACTAATTTTTATTCAATACAAGCTACCAATCCTGAATCCAAGTCCTTTGTTGAAGCTTATAACAAGGAATATGGCCGACTTCCAGATTCTATGGCAGCTATGGGATATGACGCTGCTTATTTGTTAGTTGATGCTATTAAACGAGCTAATAGTGTGGATTCTGAAAAAATACGTGAAGCGCTGGCTGGAACAAAAGATTTTAAAAGCGTAAGCGGAAGTATGAATTTAAGCCCTACCCATGATGCCATTCGCGGTGTAGTCATTATTGAAATGAAAGATGGCAAGCAAGTCTATAAAGAGACAGTGAAACCGTAGAAGATAAACAATAGTAAGAAAGCTCCTGCCAGACTCGTAACGAATCTGGCAGGAGCTTTGCATTTATAACAAGCGCGAGATAGCCATTTATCCTGGTGCATACGGGTTATTTAACCGTTATCGAAAATCACTATTCGCAAGCTAAATAAAGCAGGTAGAGGGATTGCCTCTGTTTGCCATGGCGTAGCTGGTTTGGTAGGCGGGACAAAATCCCCCCTCTAGTAAAGCAACGGTGGCAGCTTTAATCCAATTTATTGAAGGTAAGTAAAAAGTACAAAACAAGAGGAAAGGTGAGAGCTATTGTTCTCACCTTTCTTGTCATTATTTACTTAAGAAAGTAACCTGAGGAATATATTGTTCTTTTATATTTATACCACGGTTATTAGTTCACAATGATGATTAACAATTGAGTTTTGAGAATCAAGTAAGCGTATTTGTAACTCATAAACGCCGTCATGGGTAAAGTCAATATTTTCTAATACAATATTATTTACTTGGCGATAGGTGTTATCAATCAAGGAGAAGGGACCATTTTCTGCATTGGCTACCACCCTGCCATCCGGTGCTATGATTTCGATTTGTTCTTTATAAGATTCCTGAAGGCCCTTCTCTCCTCCACGCCAAATGGTTAGAATCGTAAAGGGCTTAGAATAACCCATGGTATATTGACTGAATTCATTAAAAATATTATGTCGTCCATTTTCGTCCGTTGTTACACCTTCGCATAATAACGTTGCTTGCAAATAGGGATCAATGTATTCCATAATACGCCTCCATAACTAATGCTAGATTTGAATTTAGTATGACCTAGAGAAGATAGAATTAATCAAATTGTGCAAGGGAAATCAAAACTAAAAATGGAAAATGATATTTTAAAGCAAGTAGCGCTGATAAGTAACATAAAATAGAATAGAAATTACAGTAGGAATTGAGAATGAAAAAGGGTATCAATGGAGGTATTTGTAATATTTTCATAGAAATAACATGATTAATAGGACAAGTAATTTTGTCATCACATCAAACCATTATTAATGCTTGAAAGTATCATTGGGAAGAATGTGAACAATATAATACTGCAGCAGAAGTATTGATCAATTTTGAATAGTAACATATTTTTGTATAATTCTATCATAGGATCCATCTGTTTTCATTCTTTGCAGTTCGGCTTCAAACTTAGCTACCATTTCACTCCTGTCTTTCTTTTTGCTAAAAACCAGATAGGAAGGAGTCTCAGTTAAGGGTATACTTAGTTCCTTTAATGAATCAGCTATACCCATTTTTTCAGCAGTATACCAGATGATGTAATTTGTATTGACCACCAGATCGACGTTTCTGTCTCCGTTCATCAGTTTATTTAAAGAGGCTTCAGTGTTGGGACTTCTATCCACATTGGTAATAATTTTTTTTTCTATATATTTATCCAGTGTAATATAGCCAATAAGTGTTCCTATTCCATGTTTATCTAATTTGCTTATATCTCCGTCATAGGTAATTGTTGAATCTTTACGTACAACAAAGACATTTTTCTCCACTAGAAGTGATTCGTTAGGATAAATATAAATATCTTCTCGCTCTGCTGACTTGTAAGCACTAAAAAAGCCATCAACTTCATTATCTTTTGCCATTTCTAGTGCTCTTTTCCAAGGGACTAATTTTATTTTAACATTATATCCCATTCTGTGAAAAACCTCTCTGATAATGTCTGGACTTATCCCCATAACTGCACCTTCTTTTTCAAAAGAAATAGGAGCAAAGTTTTGTTCTCCGACAAAAAAGAGTGTATTATCAAGATCTTCTATAGGTGTGTCTGTTAGAACTGGCTGTTGAATAATTTGCTTCTCGCTTGAGCCACAACTGGTAAAAAGGACACACAAGTAAAGCAGCAAACAAATAAAAGACCAATTGAGTATATTCTTTGAAGTCATATTCAATACATCCTTTTTACAAAGAGTGGTTTTAATAATTGTATCATAATTTCGAATAGTAGGGCAGGGTCTGTCGCAGATTGTTCATTATAGTATTCTGATAAGGGGGGAGAAATATGAAACAATTTCAGTTTAAGTTGTCTAAGATATTCAAAAGTATGACAATAAGGAGGCGGTTTGCTCTTTCTGTACTGGTAGTAGTGGTTTTTATCATGTCCCTTTCGGGAATTATGCGAATAATAAACACATCTGAGGATATCAACAATAGGATGAAGAACAAGGTTGATACAATTACAGAACTTGCGGCATTAAGCTTTTCTGATCCCCTTTGGAATTATAGTGATGAAGGTATGAGGGCCATTGGTGGTGCATTATTTAAAGATCGGGATATAGGTCTAGTGGTAGTGACAACCAATAAAGGACGAGAAGTTTATAAAGAGCAGAAAGAGGATACTATATATAAGAATATAAACTTAATTGTGATTGCAAAGGAAATTGTTAAGAATGACGTAGTTTTAGGTGTTGTAACGATTGGTCTTACAAGCTATTATAATGAAAGTGCCTTACAAAAAGAGATCATAAATACCATTTTCAGCATTTCAGTTACCGTTCTAATTTTATGGATGTTAATCTCTTTTATTTCGAATATGCTAACAAAGCCGATTTATGAGTTAAGTGAAGGAACGGAAGAAATAGCGAGAGGAAACTTAGCGAAGCGGATAAATATTAATTATAATGATGAGATTGGCGGGCTTGCCCAAAAATTTAATGAAATGGCGAAAAATCTGCACAATATGATGGGAGAATTGGAATGTAAGAATACATCCTTAGAGACGGAAATTAATGAACGCAAACAAGCACAAAGTGCTCTTGCTACTTCAGAAGAAAAATTTTTTAAAGCATTCCGCTATGTTGACGATGTGATTGGTATTATCAGGTTGAGTGATAAGCAATATATTGAAATAAACGATGCTTTTTCTCGCGTCCTCGGTTATGACAGAGAAGAAGTGATCGGTCATGCTTCCGACGAATTTTGTTTATGGTTTGATATGGAAGAACGTGCTAAAGCATATGAATTGTTAAAAAAGGAACGATCATATCGTGATATAGAAACAATTTTTAATACAAAATCAGGTGAAAAGCGAGTGGGATTAAATGCAGCTGAAATCATCGAAATTCAAGGTGAAAACTGTATTGTATTTGTGTGGCATGATATTACCGAACGCAAGCATGCTGAAGAAGCGCTTCGTAAAGCTTATGACCAACTAGAAATACGGATACAAGAACGAACCGCTACCTTGGCGAGAGTAAATCAGGCATTACAGGGTGAGATCTCCGAACGTAAATATGCTGAAGAATTGCTAGGGCAAAAAAACCAAGAAATTGAGGAGGCCTATGCTGAACTGAAAAATACTCAATTTCAAGTGATCCAACAGGAAAAACTAGCTGGTATCGGTCAGTTGGCAGCAGGAGTGGCACATGAGATTAATAACCCGTTGGGTTTCGTTAGTAGCAATATGGATAGTTTATCTAAATACCTTCCAGCAATGAGTGAACTAATTAGACAATACCAAAGCTTTAAAGACATGGTAAAAAACAAGGAATCTGGTATTGAGGAGAAGCTAGAAGGTATTAAGCAACTCGAAAAAAGCAAAAAGATCGATATCATTCTAGATGATGTTATGGATTTGCTTAATGAATCAAAAGAAGGTTTGGACCGGATCAATAAGATTGTCATCAGTTTGCGTACTTTCACTCGAATTGATCAACAAGCGGAATTCAGAGAATATAATTTAAAGCAAGAACTTCAGAATATATTGCTGTTGGCGCGTAATGAAATTAAATACCATGCTGAGATAACCTTGGATTTTCAGGAAATTTCTTCGATTCAAGCAATTGGCGGGTATATCAATCAAGTGTTGCTTAATATAATTATGAATGCGGTTCAGGCAATCAAAACAAAAGATATGAAAGAAATGGGAACCATTGAAATTAAGGCATGGCAAGAGGGTAAGCATGTTTTTTGTTCAATTAGGGATAATGGTATTGGTATCAAGGAGAACTATCTCAAAAAAATCTTTGATGCTTTTTTCACTACAAAAGCAGTAGGAGAGGGAACTGGTCTAGGATTGAGCATATCCTATGATATTATAGTTAACAAGCACGGTGGAGAATTGTTTGTGGATAGTAAGGAAGGAGAAGGAACTATATTCACTATCAAGTTACCAGTAGAGCAGCGCGAAATGTTACTTTACTAATAACCGAAATTTTTTAGGCCGGATGGGGGGACCTAGGTCAGAAGTTTTCCTCGCTTCGCCAGCAACTGTAGCTGCTACAGTATTAGCAGGAAAGATTGCTGACACCAAGAAATATTTATAAAGATGATATTTTACAGCTATACAAGAAAAGCAAAAAACCGCTTACAATAGATGTAGGCGGTTTTCTCTGTAATCTTTAAAGGGTTAATGGTGTATTCCGTCGAAGTGTATATAAAATGATATGAGGAAGTGTTAAACGATGTGCAGTTCATGTGATGAAACATACAAAATATTTTCAGTTGAAGTTGTTACGAAAGAGCCTGTTGAGACAAATATGGAATTATATAAAGAGATAGCTCATAGGTTGTTTCAAAATAAGGTGATATCTAATATTAACATTGATAATAATAAAGCATATATTAGCGATGATAAACAAAAGTTTGGGTTCAATCTTCATCTTGGGAATCCGAACAACCCTTTGACTGTAAACCTTGCTAATGTTGAAAAAGCCCTTGATGGCCTTCTTAATGGCTTTGAGGATTATTCTGAAATGCAAATTAAACTTAATTAAAGCATTGCAATATTAAAGCGTCCTTCTGAAATGACCCCAGAAAGTTAGACAAAGATTTAGTTAAGCAGCCGAAAGGGCTTGTTGTCTGTGAGAAGCAGGCGGCAAGCCCTTTAGCTTTGCCTTGATCCGTCGACGATTGTAATATTCGA
>Ga0074198_1000497_pt1 | contig 40229 bp, 63 predicted proteins | sample EPASupsiteSAE323_FD_64527 | JGI IMG/M metagenome (GOLD analysis project Ga0074198, IMG submission 64527) | Bioremediated contaminated groundwater from EPA Superfund site, New Mexico - Sample SAE3-23 | ecosystem: Environmental > Aquatic > Deep subsurface > Groundwater > Contaminated ... | reverse complement strand
TTATCCACCAAGCCGAGATAAAGGCAAAGATAGATGAAGTAAATAATATGCCGTCTGGTTGCGAGGAATACTCCATACCTAGAGCAATGGCATTAGAAAAGGAGATTGTAAATGAGTAAAAGTATTAGAAGTGTATCTAACCCTACATCAGAACCAGTCATGACTATTAACTCACAAACAAAGAAGTGTAAGCATACTAATGTATGGATTATCTCTGGTGGCACTATGTTATGGTGCTATGAGTGCGGTGCAATTAGACCAAACATCGCTGGAAGCCATACAAAGCGAGTATATTGGCAACCACCTAGTAGAAGTAATATAAATCCTGCTATGGCAGATAAATATCCAGCACAAAGTTGGGATAAATAATTATGAGTAATGAACCTAGTAAGGAGAAATACCAGATAATATATGCCGACCCACCTTGGAGATATAGGCAGGGTAAATCTATGGGTACGAAATTTCAAGGTGCAGCTGATGCTCAATACGATTGTATGGATATAGAAGATATTAAAAATCTACCTATACCAGAGTTGGCAGACGATGTGTGCGTGTTGATGCTTTGGGCAACGTTCCCACAACTACCAGAGGCTCTCGAAGTGATTAAGGCGTGGGGTTTCAAATATAAGACACTAGGCTTCAGCTGGCTGAAAACTAATAAAGATGGTTCGCCTTTCTTCGGTATAGGATACTATGCTAAATCTAATCAAGAGGTATGTTTACTAGCTACGAAAGGCAACGCTCACTCCTTAGTAGTATCTAATAAGGTATCGTCATTCGTAAGCACTGGAAGGACAAAACATAGCGAGAAACCACAAGTATTCAGAGATAAGATAGTTGAATTGTTCGGTGATATTCCAAGAGTAGAATTATTCGCCAGACAGAAAACAGACGGTTGGGATGTCTGGGGTAACGAGGTAGAAAGCGATATACAGTTATGAGTAATGTAGATGATGAGATAGATAAAATACTCAAAGAAGTTGCAGAGAGTGCTTGGTCGCTGGGTTTACAAACAGCCCCAAAGGATAATCTATATAATGATAGAAATAATCGGATGACACCATACAAAGCCAAACAAGCTATCACCACTCTACTAGAACAGTCAGAGAGGAAGGCAAGGATAGATGAAATTGAAAGAGTATGTATTTACTTAGAGGGATATACACTAGGCTGTAGATGGGTATGCAAATATATTGACGAGTTGGAAAAAACATCAGAGGCATTAGAAAAGGAGATTGTAAATGAGTAAAAGTATTAGAAGTGTATTAGAAGACCTAGCTAAGGAACAATATGACGATGGCTGGTGTGCTAGTAACGTAGATAAGCCACACGATGGACCAGATTATAATGCGATTGACCAAGCACTCAAAGATATAGCCCAGATAATAGATGAGGTGATTGGGGAAGATGAAACTGTCATATCGCAACACTATATGGCTGGTAATATCGAAGAACGAACTGCGTTTCCAGACAGGCGTAACAGGCTACGAGCCGAACAACGTAACCGTTCAAAGGAACTACTAAAATAATGGAACAACAACCAAAGGGTAAGAAAAACTTTATAATTGAAGTTACACCAGAGGTTATGAGTGAAATCAACAGGATATGGATGCACTCGGATGAAGAACCTGTTGTAGAACTTTACTATTCGCCATATTGGAAAGAGATTAAAACCGAGGAGCAATTATGAGTAATGTAGATGATGATATAGAACTTAAAAAGATATTACGAACCTACCATTTATATGTTGGCGTTAAAGGTGCAGAAGAAAACGCAGTAAAAGCTATCACCACTCTAATAGAACAGTCAGAGAGGAAAGCAAGAATAGATGAGTGGAAATTAATCTCAGAAGTCCAACACAGTGCAGGAATAACAGCAGAGTTGTATTTTGGAAAAGAACGAGACGAGCGTATCAACCAATTAACTACTAAGGAGGATGACGATCAACCGGACAAAACTGAACAAGACACTTGATTATCTATATCGTATATGCTAGAATTAGAGTATAAAATCCATAGAAAGGTTTATATGAAAAATTACTTCAATAACAACATTAAGCCGCTGAACGACGATTTAGGTAGGAAGCTCGGCATCAAGAAAATAACAGTTAAGCAATTAGGTGGAGCTGAGGACATATCTATCGAGGTGGACGGCTGGTGCAATCATGCCGGTGCCGAACTACAAGACGTTATAACCGAACGCTACGACACAGACAGTGGCAGGTTTATACCTGACGACAGCGAAGAAGTCTTAGTCTGCAAATGCGGATCACAATATATAGATGGAGATTGGGTATGATATACGACGTGAAAACAAAACTTAACGGTTGGGAACAATTTTGGTACTATCTATCAGTGATTGCATCTTTAGGCGGTGCATTCACAATTAAAGTAATAATCAAGAAAGCATTTGAGGAAGAATAAGATGGTGGGGACAATACATATGATATAATGAGTACATGACATATTATATCGAGTTATCAGGTAAAAGAGGTAAAAATCATCATACCATAGTTGATGAAGCAACTTACAATCAATATAACCACTTATCTTGGTTCCTAAGCGACACTGGGTACGCTATGCGTCGTTCTGACATATTAGACGATGGCTCAAAGGTAACAGTTAGATTACACAGACTAGTTATAAATGCACCTGAAGGTATGGTTGTTGACCATCTTAATGGTGACAAACTGGACAATCGCAAGAGTAATCTTAGGGTATGCACACAAGCAGATAACGCTCGTAACAGAAAAAATACCAAAGGAATATGTTTCGATAAGAGTAAAGATAAGTGGGTAGTACGATACCGTAATAAGTTCTTTGGTCGGTATAAAACCGAGCAAGAGGCTAGTCGAGCCTACCAATTAGCTAAAAGCGGTGTTGAATATAAAACAAGACAACGTATGCGTTATATGTTGCCAAAAGGTGTGTTCTATCACAAATATAATAAGAAACATTATATCGTAAGGCCACAACTGAATGGTAAACGTTACTTCTTAGGCTATTTTGCCACAGCAGAAGAAGCAAAAGATGTGTACGATAATTTTAGGCAGAAGGAGAAATAACTTATCGCCGGAACAAAAATTGGTGGATTGAAAGTAAAAGCTAAACTATTAGCTAAAGACCCAGATCACTATAAAAAGATAGCACTAAAATCACAGGTAGCTTGGGATAAAAACGGCCGAAAACCAAGAGGGTTCGCCTGTAATCCAGAACGAGCGAAAGTTGCTGGAGCTATCGGTGGCACTAAATCACGTCGCAAAAAGCGAGTATAATAGAATTGTTGCCCTAATGTTCATAACGGTAGCACCTGTCGTTGGCAACACCATAATTTAAAAGAGGATAACATATTTGTAAACTGTACTTTGAATATGACAAGACACTAAAGCAAATCAAAAAAGAATTATTGCAAAGGACTATAAATGAGCGAAGAAACCATAAACTTACTCAAAAAAATAGTAGACGAGTCAACAAGCAAGAACGGTGAAGTAGATTTAATCAAGATCGGTGGTAAAATACTGTGGATTGTGAGGGATAATAGCGAAATATGATAAAACTATTGACTTATTATAACGCTTATGATATACTATATACATAAGGTTGAATGACACAGGCGTAAACCTTATACAATCAGAGAATAGTTACACCGATAAGTAATTGCGTATCTGAATGATTATCGAAACAAGAACTGGCTATCAAAGGCCAGTTTTTATGTTATACTTACATTTGATATGATAGGAGTATTAAACCTATGAAAGTTCATAATACTAACAACTTGCCAACGATACCGATAGCCGACTTGCTCCCTACACAGGGCGATCTAAAAGACCTATCGGAAGTAAACTATAAAAAACTAAAGAGCAACATAGAACGCCGAGGCTTTATAGACCCTGTATCAGTTTGGGAAGATGATAAAGGCTTGAAGCATTTATTAAACGGCCATCAAAGACAAAGAGTCCTAATGCAAGAGGGCTGGAACGAACCGATACCTTATTTCAACATACCAGCCAAAAACTTACAAGAAGCCGCCGCAATAGTATTAGAGCTTACTTCACAGTACGGAACTATCACCCAAGAGGGGTTAGACGAGATGATAGCCAAGTACGAGTTGAATGAAGCCGAAGTCTATGAAGCTACGAGTTTTGATGCGCTTACTAAATATGGCGACACCGAAGAAGTAGAAGTCGAAGAAGATGAAGCACCTGAAGTATCTAGCGAACCTGCTGTTAGTAAGTTAGGCGAGATTTATCAGTTAGGCAGACACAGAGTAATGTGCGGCGATAGCACCGATGCTGGTAACGTAGCACTCTTAATGAATGGAGTTAAGGCAGATATGGTGTTTACTGACCCACCATATGGGATGGACTTTACTGGAAGCGTAAATGGTGATGGAACACCATCCGCTAATTCAAAACTTAAACAGATTGGCAATGAGACAGGAACTGAATTGGATAAAATAGAGTTTATACAAAAATGGCTACCAAGAGTTCTAGAGTTGACGAATAATGGTTGGTATATTTGTTACTCTAGACATAATTTACGTAATTTACGTAATTTACTAATAGCATTTGACGAACTTAAAACACCAATAAGAAATATTATCATATGGAACAAAAACAGACAAAACATTAGTAATAGTGATTACAAGTCAAAATATGAATTAATATTATATGGGTGGAAAGACAGAAAGTTCTATGGGGCAAAAGGCGATAATGATGTATGGGAAATCAACAAAGAAAACAAGAATGAATTACATCCTACACAAAAACCCATTAGCTTATTTGCTAAAGCAATAAACAATAGCAGTCAAAGCGGTGAGCTTGTGGCAGATTTATTTATGGGTAGCGGTGGGACTTTGATTGCCTGCGAGCAAACAAATCGCATATGTTATGGTATGGAACTAGATCCTAAATACACAGACGTAATACGAAAAAGATATTGGAAATTTATAAACGATGGTAACGAAGATGGCTGGGAATTAGGAACGCCAGAAATAGCGTTGGGATAGCATTATGGAAGTACCAGAACAATTAACACCATTCACAAAAGACAACGCAGCCGAGATGGGTGCTAAGGGTGGACACGCTAAGGCAGGATCAAAACATCTATCAACCCTTATCAGAGAGATAGGCAATGATATAGATTGGGACAAGACAACCCTAAAAGATAAGGACAGGATGAAGTCACTATATGGCAAGAACGGCTGGAAAGCTTTAACTTATGTGGCGTTTACAAAGGCTATGGCTGGCGATCATAATGCTATGAAATGGCTATCAGAAAACAGTTTTGGAAAGCACATAGATATTACCTCAGATGGTGAAAACATAAACAAAGTAAAAGAACTAACCGACGAGGAACTAGATGCAAGAATTAGACAGTACTTCAAAAATAGACTTGTCTGATTTACTTAGCGAAGCCGAACGGCGTAAAGCTAAAAAAGACTGTACTATATTCGTCAATGAATTCTTGAGGACATTCGACCCTCGGCCGGATGTTATACCACACGACGTGGACTTTATACTCTATGACTTTCAAGAGTCAACCGTTAAAAAGATAGTCAACAAGATATTTAATGGCGGCGATCTATTCATTGAGAAATCTAGGGATATGGGCGTGTCTTGGGTAACTTTGGCTATTCTATTATGGTGCTGGTTAAATGTTGACGGCTTTCAAGCTCTTATAGGCTCTCGTAAAGAGGATTATGTCGATAACGGCCAGATAGATTCATTATTCGGCAAGATTGATTACCTGATACGCAACATCAAAGACAAAGAGCTATTGCCTAAAGGATTCAACGACGATAAGCATCGGACTTATATGAAGTTGGTCAACCCTGATAACGGCAACACTATACTAGGCGAATCAAGTAATAAAAACTTCTCTCGTGCTGGACGCTATACGGTGGTGTTCTTTGATGAGTTAGGCTTTTGGCCAGATGCTAGACGCTCTTGGCAAGCGGCTGGAGATGCTACCAGATTTAGATTAGCAGTCACAACCCCACCTGATGAGCCAAGCTTTGCCAAAACGTTACGGTTCAGCGATAAGATAGAAGTGCTTACTTTGCATTGGAAACTACACCCTAAAAAAGACCAAGATTGGTACGAGTACGAGAAATCAAGGCGTAATGAAGAAGAAGTCTTGCACGAGTTAGACATTAGTTGGGAATACTCAAGCGTAGGTAAACCATATCCTGAAATCAATCTAATAGACATAGGCCGGTATGATTATGACAATTCACTACCGTTATATATATCACTAGACATTGGACTTGACGCAGTGGCAATTGGTTGGTATCAGCCAGTACGCAATTCAAACCTAGTAACATTGGTTGATTCTTATGAGAACTACGACAAGATTATTGACTGGTACACTCCTTTTTTTGGAAAGCCGATTAGTTCAGACCATATTTACACATCAGAGGATATTGAACTTATTAACAGGGTCAAGATGTGGCAAGGTGGTATGTTCTTCGGCGATCCGTCAGGCAAACAAAGACACGTTGAAAGCAGAGTCAGCCCTTATGAGATACTGTGGAAAGATTACGGCATCGTAGTTCAGACTAACGACATAGAGAATAACTGGCCAGCAAGACGAGATGCCACCAAAAGGATACTAAGCCATTTCAGAATAAACGACACGCCACGCAACAGGTGGTTCATAGACTGTGTGGCATCGGCTCGCTATCCTAAACGTGATGAGGAAACATCGCAATCAACCACGCCGATTAATAAGCCGGTACATGACTGGACATCGCACCACAGGACGCAATTAGAGTTTTTTTCAGTAAATTATCACTCGCTTAATAATGATGACCCAGATAGCTATGTCAGTTCGCCGTATAATAGCAAGACCGACCAAGTTATAGCATTAGGTGGCATAGGTATTAATCCTAGCATTGATGCTATATTGAATAGAGGTAATGACACTAACAATGATTGGATGTTATGAACGAAAAAATAATACTCCTAGATAATTCACGTTTTACGACATTAATAGTTGACCCAACAATCGTAAAAGAGGAGGTCAAAGTACATTGTCTTTATTGTGGCCATTGGCTGATGTCTATGAATAGGAAATTTGCGGTAGCGGCCGACGGTGCAGAGCCTTTTGGCGGCGGTGAAATACCATTAAACGTGTTCAGAGTTACCAGAGTATGTGGCGTATGCAACCCTAAACATTACTATATTATCTATTTCAATGGCGAGGGTTCGGGATTGTGATATAATTAAGCAAAGGCCAGAGCTTATCTGGTTATTTTTATTGGAGATACTAAATGCACAATGATACTTACACTCAGTACAAAGAAGACCCAAAAGTAGACATGGTTGACGGCCAAGAAGGTGTGGCCGAATCATACGATAATTTCGCACTTGATTTACCTGATAGCGAAATAACCGACATTTTAGATAAGCGCATAAATGACAGCCGAGCATTTTGGAATGACCAAGCAGGATTTAATCTAAAAAGTAGGCGAGAGCGAAACAATAGATTTGTATTGGGCGATCATTGGTATGACTCAGGCTCTTTACAAGGCGGTATACCTTACGTGCAGAATGAAATATTTACAGCCGAGCAAGTCATATCGTCATACGTCACATCAAGGTTACCAGAGGTTGAAGTATATCCTGGTCAAGATACTCCTGAATCACGCCGACTAGCACAAAATATATCCACCTTATTAAAGGCTCATTCCGAAGAACACAACTTACAAGGTATTCTTACCAATATTGTGCTATCAATGCTAAACGATTATGTCGGATTGATTGAATTAGAATGGGATAAAGAATACGGCAAACTTGGCGATATTAGAATCAACCAGATTGCACCTCGAAACTTCATAGCTGATAAACGAGCCAAGCAAGGGTCAAACCCTGGTTTTAGCTCATTCAACATACAGAATACGGCCGAGGAGTTAATCGCTAAGTTCCCAAAGAAAAAAGAGGATATAACAAATAAAGTCGGTGGTAAACTACAATCTGTCATTACTTGGCGCAAAGTTTACGTTACTACTTATATAAATTCTAAGCCTACCGAAGCTTTAGTGTGCTACTTTGAAGATATTGTACTCGCTAAAAACAAACTACCGCATTGGATTTATGACGAGGAAACAGAGGAAGTAACTAACTATCTAAGTGAACCTACTAAACCTGTTATACCTTTTAACTATATAAATGACGGCTTACACTGGATTGATCGCTATGGGCCGATTGACCAAGTAATACCATTACAACTTATGATTGACAAAATAGGCCGACAAATCCAAAAGGGCATAGCCCATTCATCGCCTGTATTAGTATTTAATAAAAAAGCTTTGCCTAAACCAGCCGCCGACCAAGTAAAAGGCGAACCTTGGGAAAAGATACTCGTAGACGCACAAGACGTTAACACGGCCTATGGAGTCATACAAGCCAATCAAATACCGGCTTTTGTCGTAAATGAGATTACAAGACTTGCAGGATCGCTACACGAGATATTCGGCACACCACCACAACTTAGAGGTCAATCAGGCCAACAGACTGCTACGCAAGACTTAATGGCTCGCAATGAAGCCTATAATCGCCAGGATTTACTTGTTAGGGCAATAGATCGTTCATTGGATAAATACTTCAATTATTTACTACAAATGATAAAAGTCTACTATACCAAAGACCACTTTATATCGGCACTTGGCGAAGATGGCCGCTATGATTTCGTAACATTAAATAGGAATGATATTGAAGACGGTATAAAAGTCAGAGTCAAAGCCGGTTCAACCTTGCCAATGGACAAAGGCAGACTTGAACAAGTAGCCCTAAGCCTAGCAAAGATGGGTAAAATATCACTACTATCTCTATACGAGTTCCTAGACGTTCCAAACCCAGGCAAACACGTTGAGCGTGTCCTTAAAGAGCAAATCGACCCAGTAACTACGATCGAGGATATACGCAACGACAATCAGGACGCTAATGCCGTAGAAGATTATGAAATGATTGAGGCCGGTCAAGAAGCAATGCCACGAGATGATGTAGACTTAGGACATATTAAAACCCACCACAAACAACTGCTATCCAATGACTTCAAAATGTGGCCTGTGGAAAACCAAGAGATGTTTAAGGCTCATATCCAATTAGAGTTAGACAAAGTGAAAGCTCTCAATAACATTACCGAGGAAAGCCTATACCCACCTGAACCAGAAGAACCAAATCCAGGTATAAATGCCAGTGTAAATGTTCCACCGGCTATGCAACAACCAGCTCCATCAAATATTCCACCAATCGCTCCGACCACTCCGCAGTTGCCATCTCCAATGATGTGATATACTAAAATCACTAAATAGGAGCAATCAATGACATCACTTAATCAAGAAGTCGATTCAATCATTGCAGCGGATGGGATTGACAACTCAATACCAGCCGTAGCAGACGATACACAAACAGATAACCAAGATAACGCCGACAACAGTAATCAGGATGACAAAACGCCTGAATCTAATGACGTTGATAATCAAGATGATACTCAAAAAGAGCCTGAAAATAAAACTGATGATACTGATGATAAATCAGGTGATAAACCAGATGAACAGCCAAAGATTGATGCTACCCCACCACCAGTAGAATCAAAACCGCAAGACCCTGTTACTTTCCTGCAAAGCCTTGATTTAACCGAAGACAAGATACTAAAAGATGACGGCTCGATTAAAGAGTTCAAAGAGGTTGTAAATATCGGCCAGTACTTAAACTCGCAAATTACACCGATTGAAGTAACAGGCAAAGATGGCCAAAAGTACAAGTTTAGTCTATTAGCTGATGTCGAGGAGAAGTTCCCCGACGGGTTCGAGGCTAAAAATAATATCGAACAACTTAAATTCAACAGTGCAATCATGGCTAACGAATCCAAGTTTAATAGTGCGATTGAAACACTTAAATCAGCCGAGGCACAATATACCAAAGAGACTAGTGCATTCGTACAAGCCAAGAGCGATAATGAAAGAATCGGAAAAGAGTACCGAGCTATGGCCGATGCTGGTTTAGTGCCTAAAGTAGAGGGCGATCCTAGCGACCCGAAATTCCTAGAACAACCAGCCATTAAAGAGCTTGATAAAATCTTGAACTTTATGGAAACTAAAAACAAGGAATTGGCAGAGAAAGGTTTGGGACAAATCAACAGCGTATATATAGCCAAACAAATTATGGACAACGAAACTAAATCATCCGACAAAGAAGATAAGAAGCAAGACATTATCAACCAACGCAATGAAGTTGCCAGTCTATCAGCTACGCCACCATCCGATGACGGCAAGAAAAAACAAACTTATACTAATGTGCCAATGTCACGCTTGGCAGACGAGATAATAGCTCAGGAGGGCTTACGATGAACGAAGTAGCATTTATACTAGCAATATTGGTCAGTAAAGACGTATTGTCATTACAAGAAGCGGTTAGTCTAAAAAAATCTTTATCGCAAGGAGTCATAAGCTCCAACCTAAAAGATATGATTGAAAAGGTTGACAAAGCTACCGAAACCAAAGAATCTGAATTTGAAACCATCCACGCTCAAGACATATTGTAGCAATTGATAAAAAAGTAACTCTGTGATATAGTCTTTACTAAGAAGACCCGAGTCACGGAGTCTTTTTTTATTAACAAAAGAAGGAGTAAAAAAGGATGATTTTCAACAATAGAATCACCGATATTACGTACAACAAGATTCTTCCGAAGGTTGTTGATACGAAAAACGACGGCAACGTCGCAACTGCTCGTATTCTGGGCGTACAGCTCGGGCGAACATGGACTGGTTCAGTTCTGAATCAAGTTATCCAGATTGATAATGATTCAACTGGTGGTGCTTTCGACGGACTAGATCAATTCAGCACGGCACAAACCAACAATACTCGCTCATTGAGCTGGTATACAAAGGGTTACTACCAATCAGTAGTTGCTTCCGGTATGGAGCAAGATGTAAACAACGGCGAAGCACAAGCTATCCGCTACATCGCTTCCATTATGGATAGAGCTAAGACTTCAATGCTTGAGGGCATCGGTACTTTATTCTACGGCATCGGCTCTGGTAAAAACTTTGACGGATTCGGTCTTATCGCTGATGACTCAACTTTGACAAGTACTTATGGTACTTTGGCACGTGCAACTTATGGTGACAATATCAACGCTTACGTTGACGCAGCCGCTACCCTCACATTTGAGGAAATCGCAGCAGCTATCGACGGTTCAAGTGCTTCTGGTATTGAAACCGAACGACCAAACATCGGCTATATGCCTGCAGCAGTATGGAGCATATTTGAAAGTCTGCACTACGCAGCCGTTCAAGCTAAATACGATTCAGTAGGACTTAGTGGATACTCTACTATTAACGGTAATACCCCAATCGGACGAACAATCCCAGCTGACTCTCTAAAGGGTGCATCTGGTTTTGATAGCCTAAGCTTCCGCAAGATTCCATTCGTTGCTGACGCTAAAGCACCATCCGGCTCGTTGTTCTTGATTAACGAACACTACCTGGAATTCCCAGTTTTGCGTTCAACAAGCAAGAGCGTCAAGAGCGTATCTCCAAACACTGAGGAACAAGAAGGTTACTACGCTGAAGCTAAAATGCCTTCAACGATTCAGTTCCGAGATATGATGGAATCTATTAACCAATATGGTTCTGCTGGATTCTTCCTGGTAATGGGTAATTTAATTCATCGCAATCCAAAGCGAAATGCTCGCTTAACTGGAATTGCGGCTTAAGGAGGATGATATGTCAAGACAATCACTTATAGCAATCAACACACGAGAAATCAGTTCGGTTAAACAACACGATATTGGTACAAAGTACGAAGATGAGTTTGGTAACATTTACCGATATATCAAGAATGCGGCTGTTGAGCTTGCACCTGGTAAAATCATTGTAAATGCTGACTCCGATTCCGACGCTACAAATGTAACCGTTGCTCGCACATACGCTGCTGGTGCAAAGGAAATAATCATCGACGCTGGTAATGCAATCGCCGCTGACGCATTTGCAGATGGTACATTAACGGTAAACGATGCAAATGGCGAAGGTGTAACAGTAGTTGTAGCTGGTAATACAGTTACTACCGGTGCAGCCGAAATGACAGTTACATTGAAACAACCTATTCCAGTCGCTTTGACTATTAACGTTTCAGAAGTCACTTTACAGAAAAATCCTTGGGATTCACCTGTTATTTCAATAGCAGACCAAGCTGATATGCCTGTTGGTGTTCCTAATGTTACGATCACCGCAAACTACTACGGTTGGGTACAGACACGAGGCACTTGCTCAGTCCTATTTGACGAAGCTGTTGCCAAAGGTTTTGCGCTTACGATTGGTTCAAGCACTGTTGGAGCTGTTGAAGCAGCCGACGCAGCTGGTGAGCCAGTTCTAGGTGTCGCTCAAATGGCCGGTGTAGACACAGAATATCAACCAGCTTTCTTAACGATTGACTGATAACCGCCTTTTACCGGAGTGAGTGGGGTTCGCCCCACCACATCCGAGAGGGTTTACAAAGGATAAATTATGGCACATAAAAAAGATTTGATTGAAAGCTTTGTACCTGTAGTTCGCTACAATGGTTTAAAGACTGAAAAAGCTGTATCGCTAGGTAGTACATTGGCTGTCACTGGTGCTATTACAGCCACTGGTGGAGTCGCTGGTGCGGTTTCTGGTGCGGTTTCTGCTACGACACTTAATGCTAGTGGACTGACTAAAACACCAAACCCTGTATTACAACAGACAGTTACAGTGATTGATGCTCAAAACGGTACGCCAACGATTGCACAAATACTAGGTGGTATCATTACGCACAACTCCAAGACTGGAGCAGGTACGGTAACAGTTCCGACTGGTACTGCTATGTCGGCTGGTGTATCTGGCGTGGCTGTCGGTTCGACTATCAAATGGACTTACTACAACTACGGCAACCAGACTGCAACCATTACGGCTGCTGATGGACATACCTTAGTAGGTGGTGCTGCCGCTGTTACAACTGGCAAACACGTATATGTAACTAGCTACTGCTCTGCTGCTAATACTTGGGTTTCGTTCCTGACCACATTGATGTAATATATTAATGGTGTCTACGCCAAGTAAAAAACAGTCCCTATTGTGGGGCTGTTTTTGTGTGTTATAATCTTGCTATGAACGTAATTAAGCTTATAGAGGCTAGACGTGCCGAGCTTCAAAGGTTATTCGATATAGAAACAGAAAAAGAAAACGCCGCCAAGACTGAAAAAATAAGGTTGCAAGGCGAATATAGAGCATTAGATTATATCCTTAATGAAACTAATAAAAAGAAAGCAGGGAAAGATGGACGAGTATAACGAATCCGTTGCGCCAGACCAAAGTCTGAGAAAAACATTAAACAAAATATTTAGCAGATATAACTGGGTCGGTGTAAAAAACCCACTTGAAAAAGATTTTACGTGGCGTGTTGCTCTTGAGGAGAATGAGATTTTAGATTTCAGACAGGGCGATCCGATGAACGAAGAAAGAATGGCTCAGTCTAACAGTGGTATGTTCTTACCTGGTGATTCACCTATTAAGACACAGACTAAGGCCGTCCAGGTCAATCTAAAAGTTGGTGAAAAACGAATGATAGTCGGTGAAGCTGCCTATGTCGTTGTGCCACGTTTATTTAATGCTTTAGTCCGTCAACGCTATGGCATATCTAAAGCCGGACTTGCTAAACTACGCAATCCATCAATTCAAAAAGAACTTCTAAAAGAAATCATTGTCGGCCCAATCATTGATAACATCGGCCAAGCTATGCAAACTTACGTCAATGAAAAAATGGAGAAGATTGAGGGTTTTAGCGACGTTCAAACTGCCCCAAAAGGATTTAACAACCCAGAGGTTCTAGCTAAAGCGAGAGCTACTAGAGATGCAAACAAAGCAGCAAAAGCTCAATCAGCTTAATAAGACTATAATCGAACGCACAGAGTACTTGCGATCTGTGGAAATTCAAATAGAAGAAGTTTCAAATAATGGCAATAACAGGTTATTTGATATTCAGGGACAGATAGATAGAGCTGAAAGAGAATTGGCTGGTGTTATGAAGCGTATGTTTGAAATAGAACAAATCATAAGAGAAAAACAAAATATAGCAGATAGCTTATAGTTGTTGTATAATGAAGTCAAAGGCCAGAGCTAGTTATCTGGCTTTTTACTTTAGGAGAAATATGTCAATAGTAGAGCCTAACACGCCGAAAACATCTTGGACTATATCCAATACTATAGCTCAAACTACCAGTCTACTCAGTGATGAATCAGACATATTATTTGTTGATGAATTTGGTGCTAACCTATCTGACGGAATAATAGTTATATATGATTTTGAGGATATGCCTGCCAGTTGGGATTCGATTGATGAAAACTCTACTGATTGGGCTGAGGCTTATGCGATTGCTACTAGTGGCGATCGTGTAACCGAAAGTGGTGATATAAGAGTTACTGCCAATGGTGATATTAGAATAATGACAATATGCAACTCCAATAAAGTGTTGGCCCATGACTGGGATGATGAAACTAATCAGACTACATCTTGGGCTGATCCATACGTTTTAACATCAGATTACTACTTATTGACAGTAAGCGGAGATAGCAGAGTAACTGAGAGTGGTGACATTCGTGTTATGGCTGTATCTAATAACAATAATAAGCCGAGTACGGCATGGAGCGAAGAATACTAATGGCTAACGTAACAATTATGGATTTAGACGAATTGACATCTGTCGATAGGGCGGCTGATTATTTAGAGATAACCGACGCAACCGATTCAGATAATTCAAAACGAGCCAGCGTCAATAGTTTACTTGATTTGGCTTCACATCCTGTCGGTTTAACTGATACGCAGACTTTGACTAATAAAACAATAACTGCCCCGTCCGTATCCGATCCTGTGTTAAGTGGCACTCTGACTGGCACTTATACAATAGGTGGCACTCCGACATTCCCAGCCGCAGTCGTTACGCTCACAGGCTCTCAGACGCTCACAAATAAAGTTCTAACCAGTCCGACTATAAATACTGCAACTATAGCTAACCCGACGCTTACAGTCGATACTATAGCCGAATATACGGCCGCCAATGGAGTTGCGATTGACGGTGTAACTTGCAAGGATTCTGATGTCACTGCCAACGATATTACCGGCACTGGAAATCTTGCGATTACTGGGACTTCTACTTTGACAGGTGCGGTAACTATGGGCGATACATTAGCGGTGACAGGTGCTTCAACCTTAACAGGACAACTGAGTGTGCAAACTGGGACGGCATTGCCAGCCGGTGGAGCCGCTACATCTGGTATATTAGCGACAACTACGGCAAGTTTTGGTATTTTCTGGGGTTCTGGTGCACCGACATTAAGCGCAGCTAAAGGCTCTATATATCTTAGGTCTGATGGCTCATCAACCTCAACTAGGTTATATGTAAATACTAATGCGTCTACTACGTGGACTAACTTTACGAGTGCGGCATAGGAGATATTATGATTACAACTTTTCAGCAAATATATGAAGAGGTACAAAGCTCAACTCAGAGTTCAAGTGCCACTGAACTTATACTTATAAAGCGAGACGCTAACATAGCCACTCAAAGATTCAAAAGTGTTATGACAAGACCTTGGTCTAGGATAGCCAAAAAAGCTAATTCGGTGGCAAACCAACAGGATTATCAACTACCAAGGAGCGTTCTAAGAGTGTCTGGCGTTGATTATCTAAGCGGCACGACTTATTACCCATTGATTGAAGTATCATCTGAACAGAATTGGAATACATTAAACGCTATGGGAAACGGTACTGGTCAACCTAGATTCTTCTTCCCTAAAGGCAAAGACGTTATATCGCTATTTCCGACTCCTGGGTCTGCCGTGACTGATGGTATAAGAGTTTATTATGAACCAAAGCAACCTAGAATGATAAGTGCCGATTATACGACTGGGACTGTAACTGTAACTAACGGTAGCACTACGATTACTCATTCAGGCACAGGTTTTACGGCTGATATGGTAGGTAGGTATATATATATTACCGACGGATCGGACGGCAACGATTATCAAATAGTAGAATATACAGATACTAGCAATGTAGTAATAGAGAATTACTATGAGGGTACAAGCGGTGCTGGTAAGACTTTCGTGATAGGAATTGTTCCAGATATACCAGATGAATATATACCATCTATAACTGATTATTGTATTGGTAGATTCTTTTTGAGGCGTGGAAACAGAAGTGCCGGTGCTGATTTTATAAGTATGTTCAATATGTCGATTGATGAGTGCAAGGAAACTTACGCATCACCGACGAGTATGCCGAATATCCAGAGTCTGTACGATTTATCATATAATATGTTCGACACGCCCCCAGGCACGTTGAGTTAGGAGTTTTATGCCATTATTAAAAGGTAAGTCCGCCAAAATAATATCGGAAAATGTCAGGCGTGAAATAAAATCAGGTAAAAAGAAAAATCAAGCTGTTGCAATTGCTCTTAGTATAGCTGGAAAGAATAACAAATGAAGCCAAAAATAGTATCATATCAAAACTTTTATGGCGGAATATCAATCGACAACAAGGTTGGTATAGATAATTCACACGCTTATTCAAGATGTATTGATTTTAGAAAAAACCCAAGCCAACTAACACCTTTGGCCGCTACTACTCGTATTGGCTCGAATAACGTAGTCGATTTAATACAACAAATTGTGCAGATAGAAGATGGCACTAGGTATGCACTAGGTAACACTGGCTATTTTTATTCAATCAATGCATCTAATGAAGTATCGGCACTATCAAAATTAGATGATGGGGCGGCCGGTATGCTTTACAGAGCCGATTTGCAAGAAATGTATATGACATCTACTAAAACCGTATCTTATTATGGTAAATTCCCATCACCGACTATACAAATAAACAAATACGCCGAGTCTGTTTCGGTTGATGAAGATGCTGTTAGGACTGGCGGTGCTTTGACTTATGCATTGCCTGATACTATTACGGAAAACGCTACTAATATGTGTGAGTTTTTATCTGATATAGAGCCTTTGATGAAAATTAGAGTTCTCGTGGCGGTAGGTGGAACTGGCGATTGGACTTTAACGCTTCACGATGACGCTAATAATGAACTGGCTACATCTACAGTAGTGGCAGCAAGTATAACCGACGCAACAGCTTTGGACTTTGAGTTTTCAAGTCAAGTAAGACTATACGTCAAGCCAAGTGCTAGGACTTATCACTTCCATTTAACAACTACAGTTGAAGATGGCACGGTTACCGTTGCGACAACTAATGATCTAAATACGGCTGACTTCAGTATCTATGCCGATAGATTGATAAGTACAAACAATGGGTTACACCCGATCGAACAGTTTTTGCAATATGTTTGTATAGGAAATGGGCGTTATCTGAGTGTTTGGGAGCCGCTATCAGGAACTCCGAGCAATTTGGAGTGGGATAGGCATAGACTGGACTTTGGTCCAGGCTTTGAAGTTTGCGGGTTATCTATAACTGATGAATATTTGGTCATAGCTTGTGAAAAGCGTTCTACCGATGCTGATAGAGATTTCCAACAAGGCAGATTATATTTTTGGGACGGTTTAAGCGAGACATTTAACTTCTTTATTGAAATAAACGAGGGAGCGCCTGAGGGTCTTTATACCTATCAGAATGTTGTTTATATGATTATCAACGGTGCATTGTATGTTTGGGCCGGTGGCAAATCACTGATTAAATTAAGGACTCTACTTAATACTGATAGCGAGTTCACAAGTATTTCAGATTCAACTAGGGTATATCCAAATGTGATGGGAGTTCGTCGTAATATATTAGTGTTTGGTTATCCGTCAATTACTGCCTCACAGACTATGGAACATGGCGTATTCAGTTATGGTATGGTCGATAAGGACTTCCCAGCGAGTTTTGGGTATAATTATGTGATAAGTACTGGCACAAGGCTATATGACGGCTCAAATGCTCTTAGAATCGGTTGTGTGCGAAGTTTTGGCGATACATTGTATATTTCGTGGCGAGATGACAGTCAAGAGGCAGGATTCAGATACGGTTTAGACGTTGTAAATAATAGTTCGAGTCCGGTTGCTTCTGGCACTTGGGAATCTAGGATATTTGACGCAACTACCGTATTTAAGCAAAAAATGGCCAGTGATTTGAAACTAACTTGCGACACTTTACCAGCCAATGTAACTTTAAGTATGAAATACAAAGTTGATCGTGGCAGTTGGACATATCCTGCTGAGGGAGTGTTGACCGCTGGCAGTACTTACGCCGTTGCAGATGTAGGTAAAAGATTCCACGAGATACAGATAGGCTTTGATTGGGCTTCAACTGCTACTACTCCATTCACAGTAACAAGCATGTCATTGGACGTTGACTTATTAACAAATGAATCACCATTTAGTGAGGCATAACATGGACACATCAGATATTTTTAGTGCGAAGCCAACTAGCAATTACAGTTCAGACTCACAACCTACTACTAAAATGAATAACATATCAAGCGTGTCTTTATATGATTTGCAGGAACGCATTGCACCAAGACAAATAGCGACTGGTAACAATAGGGGTGAGATGACTATAAAAGGGCTGATACGAGTTGTCGACACTGATGGAAGTATTAGGTTGATATTGGGATATAAAAAAGGAGAGTTCTAGTGTCGCTCCCTATTACTACTTTAACTGATAATACGACTAACGTGTTAGCAACGGCTGATTATGGCGTAAAAGTATCAAAAGCTGGATTCGACGCTTTAACGGCTAGAGATAACGATTTACTAATGAACTCGTCTTGGCCGTCATTGCAAATAGTCAAAGTAGTTGAATCGACTGACACAACACCTATTGCTCACGGATTACCTTACCCCACATTAGCAGTTATAATCGGGCAAGACCCTCATTTGCCTTATAACAATGTATTCTCGCCGATAGACAGTGATGCCACGTATGTTTACCCCGAAGTTGGGACTGTTATTATTTATAACTTGGATTTGACAACTGATGTTGACTATCCATATACCGATAAACCACAAATATTATCTACTTACGATAACAATTATGGTATCAAAATGGCTAAAAAAGGTTCTGACATAACAAGCACCGATATGAGGGATTTTATACTTCACTCTCGTTGTGGCTCTCCTATGGTACTAGCCGTTAAAACAGAAGAAACTGTTAGTCCAGATAACCCAAATTACATTCAATATACTAATAAATTAGGATACTCGACATTTGTGTTTGGGTATGTTTACAACCCATTTTCAAGTAGATATACTGTAGCTCCACCAGCAGGTCAGGCATATCCAGTTACTTTTTCAAATGGGGTTACAAGTTATGTACAGATAAATGTGTTTAGCGACAAAGGTTCTTTAGTTATATTAAGAAGCCCGATGTTTTCAAATGATCCAGTAGAGGTAACGTATCCGTGAATGACTATGGTTTAAAAATTAGCAAAAAAGGCATATCGGCAACAAAGACCGACGATTTGTCAGATTTGATAATGGTTACAAGATATCCACTTGCCAAGATAGATTCAACAACTAGTGACAGTTTTAAGACTATAAGCACCACTTTTTTAAGTACCCCTGCATCAGGCGTGGAAACTGAGATATATAGATTTACACATCCTTACGATTACGTACCTCAAGCGTGGGGTTTATGGAACGTGGAATATCCAGATACGGCTACTTGGGTTAGCTACGATCAAGCATACGGTACATACTTATCTGGTATAGCCGCTGGCACACACAATTTATTAGCAAGATATGAAGTAATCGATAGTGAAGTAATATTATATGCAACTGCTACTGATGGAATAATCGGCAATATTGATGTGACTGGATTTATATTAAAATTAACTATATATATATTTGCTGACGATTTATCAGCACAGGATTACACGACTGATGATTAACTATGCTATAATAAAACAAAAGCCGGAGCTATCTCTGGTTATTTTATTTAGGAGAATTAGATGGATAGCGCAACTGCATTAAAAGAATTGAAAAACTATCAAGGCACTAGAAAAAGTGCTGGTGATTATTACTCGCAATACGAGCAAGAAACTGGAGCAACTGAGGCTTCGGCAAGACAAAAAGAACTTCGTGAAACTATCAGAGGCACTGAGGCACAACTAAAAGGTGTCGGTGAATCTGTGGCCGGTAGGACAAGAGGCCAATTAGTGACTGAGGCACAAAGGGCTAGATTGCAAAACTTGGAAAGCCAACCGATTGCTGAAACATTAAGCGGTCAGCAGGCTGCCTACTCTGACGTATCATCAGAATATCAGAACTTACTGAGTCAGGCTGGTACTAGGGCTGGATTAGCTTATCAGACTGACGCTGATAAATTAGCTGCTTTGGAAGGCACATATAACAAACTATTTGCCGAGGAACAAGCTAAAAAGCAACAAGAGCAATGGCTCAAAGAATTTGAAGCTTCAAGGGCTGAATTCGCTGCACAACTGGCTGAAAATCAAAGACAATTTACCGAATCACAGGCTGCTAATAGGGAGCAATATGCTGCTCAGGCATCGCTATATGATCAACAAAAATCTGATTCAGAAGCAGCCTTAAAAGCCGCCGAGGAAAAAGCTGCTGCTCTAGCTGCTCAAGAAGCACGAGAGTTAGCTAGGCTTAGAAGCACAGCAGCTGGTAGTGAAGCTGAACGATTGAAAAAGACTATACCTCAATATTCTACTGGTAGTTTCCTGAAAGATTACGGTGCGAGCATTGGAAAGTATGGCCCATTGGCATTAATCGGGAAAGGTTGGGGCTGGTAATGGCATATCAACTGACAGAACAAGATAAACTACTCGCAAGGCAAAATGCTATGCAACGATTTCAGGCTCAGACACCGACAACTAAAAAAACTGGCGGTAATTTTTTAACAAGTTTGTTACCTACCGCAGGTGGTATTTTAGGCGGAATTGGTGGAACATTCTTTGGCCCAGGTCTAGGTACGGCTGCCGGTGGTGCAGCCGGTGCTGGTGCTGGTAAATTTTTACAGAATCTATTGGAAGGTAAAAGCGATGCTGGTGAGGGCGTACTAGGTGAAGCCGCATTAGGCACATTAGGAGGCATAGGGAAAGGCCTGAGTGCTATAAAAGGCGCTAGAACTGCATTAAAAACAGGACAAGGATTAGGCAAAGCAGCACAGGCTTTGAGATATGGCGCACCGGCAGCAAGTGCTATAAGTACCAGTGCAAATGTAGCAAAAACTGGTATTATATCCAAAGCTGGTAAGAGCCTTGAGAAGTTAGGTGGAAAAACGTTGGGAACGCAGAGTTTGATGACTGGGGCGCAGGCAAGAGCCAAAGGTGTAAACCCAATGCAAGCTTTTTCTAATATTAACAAGCGAACTGGGCTGACTAATCTAGATGATATGGCTGAGGTATCAAGAGGTTTAACTGGTAAAGAAGGATCAATGCTTGATATGCTGACTAGGGAGGCCGTTGGCAGCACTAGCGGTGTTAAAATACCAAATATGTATAAGACAGCCGAATCAGCATTGGATGATTATGGCTCATTATTAACTAAAGGCCAACGAGATGCAGTTTTATATCAAGCTAATAGAGCTGGAATCACAATGTATGGGGGATCTAAGGGTTCATTGTCTACATTGGCTAATTCGCAAGAAGCACTTAACCAAGCTAATGCGTTTAGAGAAAATTCCAGATTATTAACAAGTGGGTTCAATGCCACAGCCAAAGACAAACAATTAGCTAAGGTATATAACACATTAGCTTCCTCTATTGAAACACCATTATATAACTCACCAGGAGTATCACAGAGTATTCCTAGTTTGATTAAGTCCGGTTCAGATGACTTGTTATTTAAAGCTCAAGATTTAAGGGCTGCTGGTAATGTTGCCCAAGCTAAAGCTTATGAAAAAGTGGCCCAAGAATTACGAGGCGTTAAAGACATAAAAGAATTGAGAACATTTAAAAAAGACTTTGTTGATATAAGCAAGATTGATGAAGCGACAGCACAAGCTGAAGGCGCTAGAGGATTGGGCAATGGTGCGTTATCTGGAAGATTCAACCCTGTACAATTATTGTCGAGTGCTATTGCTCCTAAAGCTGGTGGCACTATGGTTGGTGCTGGTCAGGCATTACAACGAGGCATAAAGTTGCCTCAAATGTCAGGTGCAGCAAAAATAGCCGGTACTCAATTGGCTGGTCGAGCATTGACCGGCACTTTGCCAACAAGTCAACCAACTACGACTGGGATAGAACCGACTGGAGCTACTAGCATCGGCGGATATGGTACTACTGGATTAACTGGTTATGGCACGACTGGAGCAAGTGCATTAGGTGGTGCAACTACTCCAAGTTCTATTTACACTAAAGAAGCCGTTGCTCAAGATATTCAGAATGACCTTGCTGCAACTGGCGGTGCTAATATGGATAAATACATTACTCTGTATAATTTCTTAAATCCTGAGGCAACAGAAGCAAAATCACAATACGGCAGACCATCATCTCAACAATATGCCTTAGCTACGTCTGGTTCATCGGCTCTACAATCATTGGCGAGCCAATTATCACAAGATAAAGGTGTGCTTACCAGAACTGCCATACCTGGCCAGAATCTACCAATAGTCGGTGGTCTTATAAGTAACATAGCTGGAACTGGTGAATATAAGGCTACGGCTCAGAATGTGCTTGATGCACTAGCTAGGGCTAGAACTGGTGCGGCTATGACAAAACAAGAAGAGGCATTTTATGAAAGAATGTTGCCTAGGGCTGGTGATAGTGAACAGACTGTACAAGCTAAAATAGCTACTCTACAAGAAGCTTTTGCACCATTTTTGAATTATACCGGAACAGGTGCGACTGATTTAACCAGTCAATATGCTTATTAGCTTTTAACAACTAACTTAGCGACTTTTGCGCCTTGTTCCATAATCTCGTCAAAGTTAAGTGATATATCTTTGTTAGATATTTCGTGGCGATCGGCTATGTTTTGGACAATACGAGAGTATATAAAATCTTGGGCGTGTCTGGCTTGCTCGACTAATGCAAGGAGCGAGGCAACCTCGATTATTTCCTCTGATGTTAAAACGTAGTATTGAGTGTCGGATTTCTTTTTTAGTATGTCGCTTTTTTTACTCACCTGTATCTCCTTTTATGCCAAAATAATCGTTGGCTTCTTTTTTACCGTAGGCTTCAATATACTCTTGGTTTGGTTTGCCATTCTTATATGGCTGGACAATATCACGAGCGTACTTTTCACGCATACTGTTTCGGACAAATTCCCTATGTAGTGGTTGCTCGCTAACTTTTTCGGGTTTACCGTCTATTAATTTTCCGTTAACGACTTGCCCGATTATTTTCCTCACTGTATTTTAACTCCGGTATCTTCATCATCAACTGGACTGATAGTATTAGTTTCTATGTCAGGCTCGGATTCTTTACTAGGTACTACACCGCCGAATGGATTATAGTTGGGGTTTTTAGCAATTTCTTGCCTTAGATTGATTGATTCTTCAACTAATGGTGAGAAATCACCTACATCAAATGGTGTCCTATTTATAGTGTTGTCTTGTCTAAGACTTAGGAACTCGTTTATCTCTTTTGGCGTTCCTTGATATTCTTCATCGTTGATAAAAACTCTCATCGTCTTCCCTCCTTTATCATGTCTAACATTGTTTCATTGGCTTCATCTGAAAACACCATTACGACCGTTGTGGTGATTAATTTACTTGCAACTGAACAAGCGTTTCTGACAACTTCTTTTATTACTAGAGCAGGGTCAATGATGCCAGATTCTCTTAAATCTATCGGTTCGTCGGTCATATTCTTTAAATCGTAGCCAAAACCGATTGGCTTTTCCAGAACTTTACCTAACTTATACTCGGCTTTTTCACCGGCGTTATTCATTAACTCTATGAATAATTGTTGCAAGGTGGAATCAAACGGAGTGCCAGTTACTCTAGCAAGTGTTGTACCACCGCCAGGAACGATGCCATCACGTCTAGCGGCTTGTAAGGCGCATACAGCGTCATCAACCCTAAGCCTTAGTTCTTCTCGGTCGATGTCAGTTGGAGCGCCTACTTTTACTATGCCTACACGCCCTTTGAGACGAGCTATGCGGTCTTTTATGGCCATAGTAGTTACTTGATGAGTTTCGGATTCTAACTGGCTTTCTAGCTCATCTAAACGGCGTTTAATCTCTTTTTGATCGCCAGCGCCGTCTAGAATAGTGGTACTTAATTCCTCGACGATTACTCGTTTGGCCGCACCAAGAAAATCAAGGTTAAAGTCATCGGCTGAATTACCATGATTATAAACTTTAGCACCAGTCAAAGCCGCCAAATCATCTAATACGATAGACTTCATACCAGCGGTGGCCGGAATACCAGCAACGGTAGCGATTATCTTGCCTGATGTGCGTTGCATAACTAGGAACTCTAAAGCGTCTTGCATAACTTCGCCTAGTATCAGAATCTCTTTGTAGCCATTACCTACAATCTGGTTAAGGATTGAAGCCATTTCCCTGTCTTGGGATATTACTTTATCAGTTAAGAATATAGGTACGTTTTCAAAGTCGGAACTTAAAGTACCGCCGTCTTTAACTAATCTGACATCAGTAAAACCTTTTCGCATATAGAATCCATCAATAGCCTCGGCATAAACGCCAAGCCCTGTGTGTTCTTCGACGGTTACACCACCCTCTGAACCGACTTCTTTTACGGTATCAGCCAACAGTTGAGCGATTGCGTCATCACCACAAGATACTTTGGCAACATCTAAAAGACCGTCATCAGTTAACGGTTCTTTTATGGAGTCGATATATTCAATGGCTTTTTCAGCCGTATCGTCTATCATCTTAGCAACTTCCATCTGGTTATGGCCTGATGAGATCAATTTGCGACCGGCTGCGTATAAATGATAAGTCAAGATAGCGACGGCGGTCGTTCCATCGCCTACTGTTGCGTTGTTCTTTTTAGAAGCCTGCAATACGGCTTTGGCGGCTATATTCTCGGCTCTGTCAGATAACGATACTTTTTCAAGGTTAGTTACGCCATCTCTTGAAATCTTAGAAGCTCCAACAGGCCAGTTATTCTCATACATGACATTACCAGCTTTCGGGCCATAGGCTGCACGAGCTACTTCATACATCACTTCAACACCAGCTGAAATCTTTTCTCTAGCATCATCACCGATTAGTATTTTTTTAGGGAATATATCCGGTTTCACTCGTAGCTCCTTAATTTATCCAATGAGATTATAACTATGTCTTTTTTCAAATCATTATCGTAAATCAAACAATCGGCTTCGGCATATTTAGCCCAACTTACTCTTTTACCGATTAACGAACCGTAAGTAGTACCATTATCGTCAAAGGCTTTTTCTTCATCTTGTTTTGTTAGTTTTGTTAGTATGCCAGTCTGAGGTAAATCAAATCTATCATCACCCTTAAAATCTACGTTGCTCATTTGTGTCTTATCAATAATAGCCAAACAGTAGCCTGGCATTGGAGTTTTATTACTTTCCATATATCGGGATTATATCACATCGTGTTATAATTTAGTAAATGGCCTGAGCTTGTCAGGCGTTTTTTATTGGAGAATAGAATGGCTGATTACACGACAGGTGCTATGACAAACCAAACAGTACCTCTAACCGTACCATTTAATGACGGTGTTATATTCACTAATGGGTTGTTCTTAACAATAACGGCAGCAAATTGTAATTGCCAAGTGATATATGAATAACAAATAATGTGGTATACTTTTATCAAAGGCCAGAGCTGACTCTGGCTATTTATTTTAGGAGAAAATATGACCAAACCAGCACTACAAAGAGATGGAAACTTTAGAACAATAGATACTAACGAGGCATTTTGTCTTGAATCAACTTGGACATTCGCAGAATTAACAACTGGAACAGCGGCAGCACATACGTTGTTTACGGTAACAGGCAATTGTTTAGTAACAGTATTCGGTGTTTGTGATACCAACCTAGCTGGAGCAGGCGCAACACTTGAAGTCGGTGTGGCTGGTAATACTCCAGGATTGATCGCACAAACTACTGGAACTGATATTGATGATGGTGATATATGGGTTGATGCAACCCCTGGCGTCGGCGTTGAGGCATTACCTAGTATGCAAATAGTGAATGATGGTGCGGATATAATTCTAACAATCGGAACTGCAGCCGTAACTGCTGGCAAAATAGATTTCTATTGTCTATATAGGCCATTATCTGACGGTGCGGTAATTTCAGTAACAACTCCAGCGTAGGTAACAAATGGCTACTTTTGAAATACCTGATAAAGATTTAGAAACGACTATCGACCGTTCGGCCGATTCGTTTCTCATCTATGATGACAGTGAATCAAAATTAGTTAGAACTAACGTAACTTCGGCACTTGGGATAACTGGCGATCCTGTCGGTACTTCTGACGCTCAAACTCTCACTAATAAAACTATCCCTGCTTATGAACCAGTAAAGGGTGCTGATGACAACTATGTAACTAATGCTGAGAAAATAGTTATAGGCAACACATCAGGGATAAACAGTGGTGATAACGCCGTAAACAGTAATTATAGCAGTCTAACCCAATACACCGATGAGATGGCTCAAGACGCTGTTGGTGGGATGGTTGATACTACTCTTACTTACACAGACGGGACGCCTGAACTTAAAGTATCCAATCCTGTAACGCCTGTCGCCACTGGCTTTACGATTACGGCTGGAACTACGCCTAAGACTCTGACAGTAGCATTAGACGCTTCGGTTGCTGGAACAAATACTGGTGACCAAGTTCTACCCACTAGGGATAGTCTTGGTTTAGATACTGATGATACGGTTACTTTCGCAAATCTCTCAGGCACTAATACAGGCGATCAAACACTGCCTACTGACGCTACTATAACAATCACTGACGTGACTACAAACAATTCATCTACTTCAAAACACGGTTGGTTTCCAAAGTTACCAACTCCAGCAGGGCTTTTTCTAAAAGATGATATGACTTGGTCTGCACCATCTGGTTCAGGTGATGTGGTAGGACCAGCAGGTGCAACCGCTAATAATGTAGTTTTATTTGATGGCATAACAGGTAAATTGATAAAAGACAGTGGTCTTGCATTGTCTGGTTCAAACACTGGTGACCAAACAGCGGGCGATTTCAAACTGGACGATTTGGCTGCACCTGATGACAACACCGACCTCAACGCTAACACAACTAATCACGGGTTACTCTTAAAAGCTACTGCCCCTGCTGCTGGGCTTATGAACGTAGTGGGAATTGCCAATGGTGAGACTTCATACGCTAACAAAGCTTTATTCGACGCAAACAACCCAACGGCTTGTATTCTAGGGAATAGTGCGGCGGTTGGAACTGCTACTGTGGCGGCTCGTAGAGACCATCAACACGCTATGCCAACACTAACCACGATGTATAACTTATTCTACCCAGTGGGGTGTATTTATACGACAACTGTTTCAACTAACCCAGGAACTCTGTTCGGTATAGGCACTTGGGAAGCATTTGGCGAGGGCAAAGTGTTAGTTGGTAAAGCTAGTGCTGGGACGTTCAATACTGCTGGTGCAACTGGTGGTGTTGAAACAGTCACCTTAACTGCTGCTCAATCAGGCGTTCCAGCTCACGCTCACGAGGTAAGGTATGGTTCTGGTACTGGTGGAGCTGAACCAATGAAATTAGTTTATACCTATGCTACTCAATATACTGGGTTAGCTACTGGACCAGTCCAAAACAGTGCTGCTGCTAATGCTGCCGAAGCCCACACTAACCTACAACCTTACATAGTAGTCTATATGTTCAAGCGAACTGCCTAGTTGCCATAATCACTCAATATAATAAAGGAATAAAATGATAGAATATAAGGAAAAAAGGAAAGCATAGAATGACTGAACCTGAAGTAATACTATCAATAATCGGAGTACTGGGTACGGCAGTCGGATTTCTAGGCTGGATTATTCGGGAACAATTTAATTTCAACAAGAGCAACATCAAAGAGAACACCAAAGTCATTTCTGAACTATCCGAGATACTGGAAAAAGTCCATAAATCTTTCGATGATGAAAGAGTTTGTCGCCAAGAGGACACCAAGCAAAAACAAGAGTTCCAGAACAGAGTTTGCAAAACCCTCGATAAAATATCCACTACTCAAGACGTCATAGCTGGTCGCCAACTGGAATACGGCGAGGATATTGTTTTAACTAAAGATGTCGTAGTAACTACTATCGGCGGAAAAAGGAGTAATAAATGACTTGGATACAGAGCAGGGACGCTAACTGGCGAGTACCGTACACAGGCGGTTGGTGCCTTAAATACGTTCAGGACGCTTTTGGGACAGACCACCCTTATGCCAATGCTACGGTGGCTTGGAACGCCAACTACGGAGGCAAGAACCATACCGACCTACCGCCTAAAGGAAAGACCGTTGCGGTTTATTTCTCACTCGGAAACGTACCCGAAGGACACGTCGCTATCTCATTAGATGACGGTATGGTGGCTTCATCAACACAAGACGGAACGCACCCACAAGGATACCTGCACCCTAACCTGAACGACATCATCGCAGTCTACGGACAATATAACGGCGGTTGCAAATACCTCGGTTGGAGTGAGTATTGCGGTTCAGTCAAGACCCTTGTATGGGAGGAAATCACCTCTGAAACCAAAGTAACGCCTATCCTGCACGATACCATTAAACAGTCAGACCATAACTTAGAAGTCGGTAAAACCAACGTCATAGAGGGCAAAGACGGCAAGAGGACTATCACCTACACGATAACCAAGCACGACGGCGTGGAAGTCAAGCGTGTCGTGGCTTCGGACGTTACTGTACCTCCTGTCAGCACGATTATCAACGAGGGTTCAAAGCCTGTTATAGAACCACCTGTACCACCTACACCTCCTGTTGAAACACCAGAAACCACCACCTTATACGATTGGGTTACTAAAATTGTAACAATAATAATTAACTTCCTTAAAAGTTGGAGGAGATAATATGTTTGACAAATCAAAACCATCAATCAAAGCACTAAGGACTTTCTTACAAGCCGTAGTCGGTATAATCGCTTTCGTGTTAGGTTTACTGGCAATCCCTGGCGTATCGGAATATCTATCAAACAACCCAGCTCTGGCTAATGTGTCTCTAGCCACCTTAATCGCAGTCGTTACTTACTTGCAAAACGCTATTGAAGATTTTTTGAAAAGCTGACGATAAAAGCACATTAACAATTCATATCTCAAATCCACCGCTCAAGTTTAGTTTAGAGGAGTTTAGTAATGAACAAATTAGTAGCGTTATACTGTACGCCAAAAGATGCAAAAGTAAATTATATAGTTGCCGAGGGCAATACAATGGATTTTGCTGCGCCGTTTGGGTATGTGGTAGAACACAATTGTGTAGATGGAGAAATAGGTGGTTCGTATAAAAGTGGTTACCCGCTATTGCACGAATCTAATTTCAGAAATCTTGAAGGGAAGATGCTTACCATCTGCGACGCAACATTTTCAGATAAAGAGCAAAGAGAAGCGTTCAAGCGAATAATCAAAAACGAACTAAGAAATTGGTTCTCGGACGAAATAGACAATGTTATAGGAATTAGCAACGGACAATTTAAGTGCGTTGAACAATAAAATAATTTAATCACTTGGCGGTGGTTACGAGATATGAATTAAGGAGTGAACTATGGAAAGACAACCAAGCACTATCAGTAGGGAAGTAATCGACCTGTCAGCCGAGCGTATGAACAGGGAAACCAGAGAGTCAATCGGCAGGATAGCCACCAGAGAAATTGTAGAGTTTGACAGCGAAATCTACACCACCATAGAAGATGACTTGCAAGAGATGCCAGACAAGTACCTTTTAAGACTGCACGACAGCGTTTGCAACGAAGGACCAGAATACAACTATGTCATCACCAGAGTAAAAAAAGAACTCGGCAGACGAGCATTGGAGTACTGATATGGAAGAAATGGACGATTATACCAATAACTTCACCTCGACCCAGGTTTGGAATAATGGCGTGGTGGTATCTGCTGAAATGGATACTAGCGGTGATGAACGTCTAGTAATTTTGAGGGTACAGGGCGAAAACGAAAATATGCTCTGTGACATTGAAATGGGCGAATTAGAGGCGTTGTCGATTATATCGGTATTATCATCAGCCCTGACGTCAGTTGATGCGGAAATAAGAAACTGATATGTCCGAGTACATTCACAATCTATTAAACGGGATTGAGAATGAACAGAATGTCATAGACCACGATATTGAGGTTGCTGAGGATGATTGGACGGACCTACCAACTAAGATAGGCTATCTGGTTTTAGAAATGTTAGATATTTACATGGAGGAAAAAGAGGGCTACTAATCAAAGTAGCCCTTAGCACTTATCCCCAATTAGGGTCTGGTTCGATTCCCAGAAGCTTCAATTGGTTCATGTGGCGTAGGTATTCGGCAGCTTCCTCAAGTGTTCTGTTCCCGAATAAGAAATGGAACGCTCGATGCTTGTTGATATCCCAATGGACGATATTCATTGGTGCAAATGTCCCATGTCTACTTTTCGGAATTACATGGTGGCGATTAGTCTTACCGGCTAACTTCCACTCACCATTGGAAAACTTCATCTTATTACGCTTCTTCTTGCCCAACCTGACCGCCTCCTTTTTAATGTGCTAAGTAAATGGTACGCCTTTTTTGTGATATTATAAATACGTTTCCCAATCGTGCCTTATTTCCATTAGGCAGGAACGGTAGATAGCAACGGCCAAATAATAAATATTTCCATATATTTTGTGTAAGGCCATTTAAAGTACGTACAATGCGTACTTTTTGCTTTATGACACGTTATACGTTTTTCCTATTAACTCGTCGCAGAACGGCTTAGAAATTGCCATAGGCCTATATTTAATATCCAACATAGCATTGACTTGTTTTGCGTAATCATTCCATTTCTGACGGTCTTTATAAAAATCTCTCTTATTCTCTGAGAATAATTTATTCCTAGTCGGTCGGACAAAACACTGTTCACAAAAATGGTTGCCATTATCACCATAGACTACATCTGAATAAGGTATTTGTTTCTTGCAACAGTCACAGTAGATTTTGTCTTTCATAGTGATTATTATAACGCTATTAGTTCAATTCCATCTGGATAAATCTCAATTAAACCTCTACGTGATAATTGTTCTACTGCGTTATATGCTTCTTCATTGCCGAACATATTACCGAGCGTTTTTAATGTGATAATATCCGTCGCTTTAGCATTCCCTAAAAGTTCCAGTATGTCGGTTGCTCTTCCGGTTAGACCTTTGACTTTAGTCTTATAAGTTTTCATTTCATTCAGTCTTCGATAAATCAGGCATACCAAGTTCGTCTGGTGTTTTATATTTCGTCTTTATTGTTTCAGGCTTAATACTGGCAATATTTGACGGATTGATATAGTGGGTTTTACCATTTACTTCTACTGCGATCAACCCTGAAATATTGGCTATTTTATCGGCGGCACTTTCGTCTATTGATATTTTGTTACCTTGATAATCGGTTAGTTCGTAAGTCATATTTCTCCTCGCTTTCTCATTCTTTTACATTCTCGACATTGTCTCATATTCCTGTAAAGGTATATATTTTCTGGTAATAATTCATGACCACGCTTACAATGAGTTTTTAATAAATTATTAGGAGCTAAACCATTTCCTCTCATAACATTTTCTCCCCTTGTTATTACCTCCATGTGATTAGGATTTACACAAAACCTATTACGGCATAAATGGTCTATCACCATTTTATCTGGTATTTTTCCAAATGATATTTCGTAAGCGACTCTATGTGCATAGTTCAATCTATCCCCCCACTTCACTTGTCCGTACCCATTACGGGTAATATAATTTAGCCATATCCAACACTCACCTGTTCTATCTACCTTTGACCAAAACTTTTCTATATTATTCATAATATCTATTATACAGACTTATAACCCCCTTGTCTATATTTTTATAACTCCTTTAACTTTAATTGATGATTGACGTTTACCCCACGCTAGTAACTCGCTTAATTTTGATTGTAAGGATACAAAGTCAGATACTCTAGGTGCAAAGTTATCCGATTGCGAAAGAGCAACACCCCTTAATAATTGCATTAGTTTATCTTTACCGTGTTTTTTAAGTAAGTTATTACAAGCATACCTATTTTTTTGGATATTACTTTGTATTTCATATCCAACTACCTCATTCCATTCAAGGAATAAATCATTTATTTCTTTTTTACTATTATCTTTATTTACATCTATATTTATATTATTATCTTTATCTTTATTATTATGAATAGTATTATTATTGTATTCTACTATTAAACTACTATTAAAATAATCAAGTGTTTCTTTTGGGACTTCTTCATATTCACGAGTCAATGCTTGTTCTGTAAATCTACCCTTTTTAGGTAAAACATAAGCCGAACCTATTAGTTTAATATAACTTTTATCAAAAGATACTAAACCTTTTTCCGCTAATTGTTTTTTACATATTTCAAGTTGATCGCTTGATAATCCACTACGAGCCGATAATATACGGTTACTGACTTTATAAATGTCCGATACACCTCGTTCCGGTGCTGACATAAGTAAAAGATATAGTAATTTGGTGTCGATATTGAGTTCAAAGAAATCGTCATCGTCCCATAAATTTGTTTTTAGGATAGCTGTTTTCATAAAAAAGATGCTCGCTTTCTTTCGATTGCGAGCGTACTTCCATAACTGATTTAATTATACCAGACTGTCAATAAACTAGCAATACTTAAATTGTTAATAGTATTGCTAACAGTTATGGAAGCGATACTTGCTAAGATTATATACCTAATCATAGTATGTTTCAATAGCCATAATCACGTTGTGGATTTCCTGTGCATAAAATAAACACCGGCCAAGTTTGAGGGTAACTTATAGGCCGGTGCTTGGGTATAATTTTGTTGTCAAATCATTACCACATTTTGTAAGGATCATATCATTTCATTTATTAGTTCATACCTAATCGAGTTTGATAATATTTTGATTTAAGCATAAGTATCTAGCAAATGCAATATAAAACAGACCTGCTCCATAGAAAGGATTGACGTGGTAAGGGTGGGCTTCACCAAGACAATTAACAGGCCTGTTTGTTCTATTATATTATAGTTGCAATTTATATCCAAAATTGATACAATTAAGACATAATAATCACATAGAAAGGATTAAAATGGTACAAAAAAGTAAAGAAATAGAAAAATTAAAGTTGCAACTTGACATTAAGCAAGTTACTAGAACAACCTCACTTTTGAATGAAAACCAGATTCAAAAGATTTGGAACTCAACGCCGGAACGATATAAATATTCACGCCCTGCAAAAGGTGGCGGCAACTGGACTTATATTAAGAGTTCATATGTTCGTAAAGTCCTAGATTCAGTCTTTGGCTTTAACTGGTCATTTGAAATTGAGACCTCATTAAAAGAGGCATTTGAAGTTGCTTCAATAACTGGCACTTGTGTAGTTAAAGGCGTATTGACTTGCCGAGTAAAATCTGATGGACAATGGGTTGACCTCAAGAAAGTTCAATTTGGCCGTTCAGATGTCAAAATGAAACGAGACAAACCAGATATGCCACTAGATTTTGGTAACGATATGAAAGCAGCAACATCAGACGCACTTAAAAAATGTGCAAGTTTATTTGGGATCGGAGCAGATGTATATGAGCAAGGCGAATTCCAAGAAATTGAACTAATCGGCTCACAAGAAAACTCTGATCGGGCAAAACTAACAGCTGATAGAGTTAAAAAACTAAGTAAAGAATTGAAAGTTGAGGAAGTAAAATGATGAAAGATAGACCTGAGTTGAGAATTGAATATAAGGTCGATGGGAAAGACTTTTCATATACACGTATATATTTTGACTTTCAAGATGATGATTGGGCTGATGAATTGGTCGAGATATTGAGTGACATTGCAAAAGCGTACAAAACCGCTAAGATATGGCACTTAGAACAAGAGGAAAAGGAATTTTTAGATGATAACGCTTAATTACGAAATAAACGAAGAAGAACTAGCCAAATCAATCAACGAGGCTATAAAGTTAGATGACAACGAGGAAATGTTTAATCAATTATGTACTGTCAAACGTGCCAAACTTGAACTTGAAGACGCATTAGAAAAGCTTGACGGAATCGAAGTCATCGCCAAAGGATTGATAAACTCCAAAGCTAAACAACTGTACGGTACGGATTGGCAAACTATTGCAAGTAAAAATTATAAAATTACACGAAGCAAGACCGGGAACGTCTATATCCGCAACCCTGAAATATCTGTGAATAAAAAGTTCTTAAAAATAGTCGAGTCGCTGGACACTAAGGCGATTGACGCTGAGCTTGAAAAAAGCCAGAAACTTCCGAAAGGCGTAGAGGTCAATCTTAATAGGGGCGATTCTATTCGCATTACTCTAAAATGAAATGCCTCAAGTTATCCCACTCGATAATATCGCAGTGGAAAGAGGGCCGGTATGAAGAATCAATCGCCAGTTACTTAGGTAAACCGTTACCAGCGACACCGGCGATGGAACTAGGCAAACTCTATGACCGAAAGTGGAACAAACACATTCTTGAGACTAGCGAGTTACCACCTGAACTTGGCGGCGGATTGCTAACAGAGCCGAGAGTACAAATTAAATATCAAGTGCTGATACCTTTCAGCGAAGAATATCAGATATTGATTCGTGGTGTACCTGATTTAACAGAGCCTCATTGTATAACCGATTTTAAGTGCGGCCGGACAGAAGCTAACCAGTATGTTGGGAAGATGCAACTGGATTATTACTCACTATTTATTCCGACCGCAACGACAGGTATATACAGGTGCTTCAACCCCTATACTAATAGTCTGACCGTAGGAGTAAAATACTTAAACGAACAAAACCGAGAAGATGCCATTAACGAAATAGTGACTTATGGCGGCGATATACTACAATATTTATTAAGTAATAAACTATTTATAGATTATAAAGGATAGATTATGAATATATACGACACAGATATGGAAGCCGAAGTAGAGTTCAATAAGTTGATTGATGAGTTGAGCGAATAATGCGATATTTTTCAACATTTAGTGGAATAGGTGGGTTTGAAGTCGGTATTGAAAATGCTTCAGCCGGACAACATGAAGTCGTTGGCTATTCTGAGATAGATAAGTTTGCAATTAAAGTTTATGAAAATCATTTCAAAGGGGTAAAAAATTATGGAGACATTACAAAAATCAACGCAGACGAGCTTCCTGACTTCGACTGTCTCGTCGGGGGATTCCCTTGCCAAGCTTTTAGCATCGCTGGAAAACGAAAAGGATTTAACGATACCAGAGGGACACTGTTCTTTGACCTTGCGAGAATACTGCGAGCAAAACAACCTCGACTATTCGTCTTTGAAAACGTTAAAGGATTGTTATCTCATGACTCGGGAAACACTATTAAAACCATCTTCGCCACGCTTGATGAACTCGGGTATGACCTACAATGGCAAATTATTAACAGCAAAAATCACGGAGTCCCCCAAAACCGAGAACGAGTTATCATTGTCGGACATCTTAGAGGAACACCCCGACCCCAAGTATTTCCTTTCCGAGAAAATGACAACTCACTTACTAAAAAGAACGGATACCAAGTATCGGAGTCCGCAATTAGTGGAACACTCACCGCAACCGACGCAAAAATGCACCTAGACGGAACATACATCAGACAGTTGAATCAACCAACCCACTCAAACGACAGAGTCTATGGCGATGATGGTATCAGCCCAGCATTAAACACAATGCAAGGTGGTAATAGACAGCCTTTCGTAAAAGTTCCAGAAGCCACCAAAAAAGGCTACGCAGAAGCTAGTGTCGGTCAAGCGATCAACTTATCAGTACCGAACAGCAAAACACGCAGAGGCAGGGTATCGGACATAGCACCTACTGTTGATACTGGTATGCAGCTTCATACTCTGACTGAAGATGTCAGAATCAGACGATTAACCCCGATGGAGTGTGAAAGATTACAAGGATTTCCTGACCGACATACTGAGTTTGGTATAGATACCACTAGCTTTGTATCATATAATAAGTATGGTAAAATAGTAGTATGCAAGACATCAAAGTTAAAGAATACGCCAAATGTTCGATTGAAGATTGCGACCGACAGCGAAAAACAAATATTGGGTATTGCCTTATGCACTACAAGCGGTGGAAACGACACGGGTCAACCACTAAAATCATACGACATGATAACTCAGGGCAACCGTGTAAGTATTGCGATAAGCCGATTGGAAAATGCGGAGCAGACGGAATGTGTAATCAACATTACCAAATGCGACGACTCCACGGAGACCCACTATACATGGAAAAAAAGCGTAGCAAACCAGGACATAGCGGATATTTTCGTCATAGAGACGGACAGCCAGCCCATCGGAGAATTATTGAAGAAAGTCTGGGCAGAAAACTGGACACATCAGAGATTGTCCACCACATTAACTGCAATAAAACAGATAACCGATTGGATAACCTCCATATTACTGACAGAGCGAACCACGCTCGTCTCCATAGAGTTATCGCCAATTACATCGGAAAAGGGTACGATATTTCAGATTTACAGTTTGACGGAACAACATATCGAATCAATAAGTGATTCTTCTCGCTACAAGATGTGCGGCAACGCAGTAACTACAAATGTAATTAGAGATGTGTTTGAAAGGATATTTAGTAGTGAATCATAGACAATTAAATCAGCCGGACAGTATGAAATCAGCAAGTTGCCCGAAATGCGGTTGCAAACGATTATTATACAAGTCCGGTTGTTTAATTTGTACAGACTGCAATCATACCATTGGTAGGACGTTTAACAAGTATGGGGCTAAACGAACCGAGTTCAATGGCAAAATATTTGATTCCAAGTTTGAGGCTAATGTCGCACAAGATTTACATACTAGAAAATTGGCTGGTGACATTAAAGACTACGATACTCAATTCCGATTAGACGTGAATATCTATAACTCAAAAAATGAGATAGTCTGCACCAAGCGGCATAAAGTTGATTTCAGGATTTTACATAATGACGGATCGTACGAACTTTTAGAGGCAAAAGGAGTCATTACCGCTGATTACCAGTGGAGACGAGATATTGTTGTAGGTATATGGCTATCTGAGCATAAAGATTATATTTACACTGTTATAAAAAACATAAGCAGAAAGTATTGACTTATTATATCGTGTATGCTAAACTGAAGCTATCAGTCCATAGAAAGATTGACGCAGCGAGCGATAAGAATAGTCCAGCCGAATGACTACCGAGTGAATAAGGCAACTCGCAACAAAAACATTAACAACTTGATTACCTACAAGAGACCAACCAACCGAGTCGGACGTGCAATCCGTTCCACGGTGTAGGACTGCGAGCCTACATCAAATCGCGTCAAGGTGGTTTCTCGCAGGTAATCAAGAGAAAAGGAGACAGCAATGTCAAAAAAAGAAACAAACCAAACAAAAAAAGAAGTAAAAACTTATACCAAAAAAGAAGTGTTTGTAGCGATCTTGCCCTGGGCAATAATCTACACGCTAGTATTATCAGTATCATTGATAATCGGTATGTGGTTTTACACTTGCAACTCAATGGGTGCATATAACCATAATGTACAAGATGCAGCACTCACGATTGTTAAAAGTTTAAAATAATACGCCCTATAAACAAGCAGGGCGAGGCAATAAAGAAAGACGAAGTTATAGCCGTTTTAGAACCTGAACAGCCACAGAACGCCCCAGAACAAGCCGTATCACCTGTTTATAGCGATGTTGAGCAAATAATTAGAGACGCTGCTAACAAATATGGCCTAAGCGAGGGCAGATTGGTTGCGATGGCACAATGCGAGAGCAGTTTAAACCCTAACTCGGTGAATTATAACTACTACGAGAATGGAAACCCATCCGGATTATTCCAGCACATTTCTGGATACTATCCGGCACGAGCTGAAAAGTACGGTTATAGCACTGACGTGTTCGACGCATATTCCAACGCAAACGTAACCGCCGGTATGATAGCCGATGGATTAGCACATTTATGGAGTTGTAAATATTAAAGGAGGTGGGGTATGAACGATTACAGTTTCATATACGAGTTCATAATTAAACTATGGGCGATTGGTACAGTCTTATTATCAATCGCAGTAATAATAGAAAGGAAAAGCAATGTTCGATAATCTAACAAATAACAATCTACTTGACGATATGCTCCTAGACTACCAAATCTTCAAACTTAACTGGTACTGGGAGAGTGAAGAATATATATGGAAACGATGGGTTAGAACTAATTAAAGGAGAACGAAATGTCAAAAGATAATAACACTGGTGAAGACAATACAGGCAACAGTAACTCAGGCAACTGGAACTCAGGCTACAGTAACTCAGGCGACAGTAACTCAGGCGACAGGAACTCAGGCTACAGGAACTCAGGCTACAGTAACTCAGGCGACTGGAACTCAGGCTACTGGAACTCAGGCGACTGGAACTCAGGCAACTGGAACTCAGGCAACTGGAACTCAGGCTACGGGAACTCGACAAATCGAGAGAGTGGTATATTCTGTTCTGAAGAAGGCACAGTCAGGTTATTCAATAAAGAAACTAACCTAAAATGGGAAGATATTGACCACCCTGATTTTGACGAGTTTTATCTTAATAAGTGGATTTCAGAATCAGATATGACCGACGAGGAAAAGAAAGCCGACCCTAATTTCTTTGTACGTCAAGGTTATCTCAAAACCTATACTTGGAATGAAGCGTGGGCTAACTACTGGAAAGATACCAGCGAAGAAGAACGCCAAAAAGTATTAAATCTACCTAATTTCGACTGGGTTGTGTTCACAGAAATCACAGGTATTACACCTAGCGAGCCGGAAAAAGAAAAAACAACCAACCCTAAAGAGATAGTTATCGACGGTGCTACTTATGTGTTAAAGGATTCGGAGTAACCAATGAAAGACACAGAGCTAGAAACAATCTTAGTAAAGTTTGCTAACCGAGTTTTAGATGTAAGAAATGGTAAAGATAATCCTACGCTTGGCGAACTGGTAAACGAACCGAAACAAGCTATCCTCTCCCATTACATAGCTAAAAGTGACGTTGAAACAGACATAATTGGGGAAGATGATATACCAGAAAACACCATTCCACCTAAATATCGTGATATTAAAAAGTTCGCCAAAAATCAATTGCGAGCAGAGCAACGTCAACGCCTTAAATTAAGAGGGGGTAAGTAATGAATGGGTTACATAATAAAAACACCGAGTTACATAATAACAGTGATAAGAATAGCGAAAAGGTTACATCTATCCAAGACCAGAAAGCAGACGAAATAGATTTGCATTTTCCCATGTATGACGACGATAGCCTAATAAAATGTGTAATCTGCAACAGATACTGCGATAACTCTGGTTTATGTGATGAGCATAAATATGATGAGCAGAAAGCAGACGAAATAGATGTAATATTGCCGTATATGCCCTGCCATAATGCGGATAGGGAGAGAATCAAACAGGCTATCCTCGCCCTAAAGGAACGCTGGGAGAGAGAGGCGAGAATAAATGAATTACAGCTCGCTGATAAAAAATATTTCCAACCTATGAAGAAAGTTAGCTGGGTCGATTATTTCATTAACCGTATCGCTCAACTTGGAGGTAAAGAATGAGTAAATATAAAATTGGTATAGATTTAGGCATTCCTGGCGGTGATTATACGACGGTTGCTATTGCTAATGGCAACAAAATGGAGACCATTAGATATTATTTGTTGATGAGTTATAGGTGGTATAAGACACCTGTCAAATGGTGGTTATACCGAAAAGTCATTAAACAACTTAAGGAACTTAAATAGTTATGAGTAAAAGTATTATAAGTGTATTAGAAGAGGGGGTAAGTAATGAGTAAACAAAGCGAATTAACAGGTAAGCTATGAAAACATTTAGTAAGAAGCTAGACGAAATACTAATTAGCTTTTTTAATGAAGTCGAGAGCGATGTTCACAGTGGCAATAATAAAGACGGGATAGTATACACAAAAGCTGGGACTAAAGCCAAGCAATCCATAGCCCATCTTATCCACCAAGCCGAGATAAAGGCAAAGATAGATGAAGTAAATAATATGCCGTCTGGTTGCGAGGAATACTCCATACCTAGAGCAATGGCATTAGAAAAGGAGATTGTAAATGAGTAAAAGT
>Ga0074198_1000496_pt1 | contig 40268 bp, 45 predicted proteins | sample EPASupsiteSAE323_FD_64527 | JGI IMG/M metagenome (GOLD analysis project Ga0074198, IMG submission 64527) | Bioremediated contaminated groundwater from EPA Superfund site, New Mexico - Sample SAE3-23 | ecosystem: Environmental > Aquatic > Deep subsurface > Groundwater > Contaminated ... | reverse complement strand
CTACAATTGGACCATGTATAACCTCGTTATTTGGAGGAAAAAAAAGAAATAATTATAGTAAAATGTCTTTAGTTATAAATTAATCCAATTTGATATGAAAGGAATTATTTTAGCCGGTGGTCGAGCCACTCGTTTACGTCCACTAACAACTATAACTTCAAAACAACTCTTACCGGTTTACGACAAACCAATGATTTATTATCCAATCGAAACCCTAGTTAAAGCTGGAATCACTGACATTTTAATTATTATTGCTCCAGATTATTCTGGTCATTTTCTTAATCTCTTAGGCGATGGCAAAGATTTTGGTGCTCGTTTCAATTATGCCGTTCAAAAAGAACCCAAAGGTTTAGCAGATGCTTTTATAATTGGAGAAGATTTTATTGGTGATGATAACGTTACTATGATTTTGGGCGATAATATTTTTGATCAAGATTTTTCCAAAGAAATTAAAGAATTTAAAAATGGGGCCATGGTTTTTGCCAAACAAGTCGAAGACCCCCAGCGTTTTGGTGTGGTTGAGTTTGACCAAAATATGAAAGCTGTTTCTATTGAAGAAAAACCAGACCAACCCAAAAGTAACTATGCTGTTGTTGGTCTTTATACTTTTGATAATCGTGTGGTTGAATACGCTAAAAATTTAAAACCATCACCTCGTGGTGAAATTGAAATCACTGATTTGAATAATATTTATCTCCAAAATGGAGAAATGAAAGTAAATATTTTTGATACTCTTTGGGAAGATGCTGGTACTTTTGATTCTCTTTTAAGAGTCAGTAATATAATGGCTGAAAAATCTAAAAAGTAACCAAACTAATATCACTAGTAGCTCCAAGTTCCATCCAATTATTTCCGTGGATAATAATAATATTGTCACCCTTTTTAATATTATCCAATTTTTCTAATTCATTAATCAAATTATCAGATACAGTAAAATTCTTTTTATCAAATTTTTTATAATAAGTATTAACTCCATAAGAAATAGACAAACAGTCCACGGTTTCTTGATTATCCGTAAAAGCAATAATTGGAATATTTAATCTATATTTGGAAAAAATCCTAGCCGTTCTTCCAGATTGAGTAAAAATAACCACTGCTTTTATTGGTAATTTTTTTGAATCCGTTGCTATTCTTACAGCAGCATCAACCAAAACTTCCACTAAATTTTGCGGCTCAATTAAAACCTCTCTTATATTTCCATGATTTTCACTAAAAACAGCAATATCAGCCATTTCCTTAACAGCCCTTATTGGATACTTTCCAGATGCTGTTTCCTCGGACAACATAACTGCATCAGTCCCATCAAAAATAGCATTAGATATATCGGTAACTTCGGCTCTGGTTGGTCTATAATTATTAACCATTGATTTAAGCATTTGAGTTGCCACTATCACCGGTTTACTACTTTGTCTTGATAAATCTATTATTTTCTTTTGCCAATAAGCTAATTCTTCGATTGGAATCTCGATTCCTAAATCTCCTCTGGCCACCATTATCCCATCGGTTTCTTTTATTATTTCTTCAATATTTTTAATAGCACTAGCATTTTCAATTTTGGCAATAATTTTCAATTTTGGACTAATTTTATTCAAAATTTTTCTCAAGGTTTTAATATCTTCCTTATCCCTAACAAAAGACAATGCCACGTAATCACCCTCCAATTCATTAATTTTTTTCAAAATAGTTTTATCTCGTTCAGCAAACAAAGGTATGTTCAATTTTTTACCCGGAATATTCATACTTTTTCTATTCTTAACCAAGTAATCCCTTTCACTTTTCATTTCCACGACCCCAAATCTTTTACCCACAACTTTTAATTCACAGTCACCATCGTCAATAAAAATAGTGTCACCTTTAACTATTTGTTTTAATACCAAAGAAGGATTAATTTTAATTGTTTTTTTATTTTTAATAAAATTATTGGCTATAAAAACCGATTCTCCGGCTTTAAGTTCAAAATCATTAGCATTTTCAGTTTCAATTCTAATTTCTGGACCCTGAAGATCAAGCATTATTCCTACCTTTTTGTTTAATTTATTAGCAATTTCCTTAACCTCTCTTATTTTTTCTTTATGCCAAACAAAATCATTATGTTTCAAATTAAAACGGAATAAATCAACTCCATTTTCTATTAATTGACCTAAAATTTCTTTAGACTCAGAAGCTGGTCCAATCGTAGATATGATTTTAGTTTTTCTTTTCATACTTAAAATAAATAATAACATTTGTTTCAGTTTAATATGGTAATATATTTCATATGACTCAAAACAATAATGATGTTTGCCCAAAATGTGGCGCCACTCTTAGTGAAATAATCGAAACTCCAACCGGTCGTCGTCTCCAACGATGTTCTAGTGGATCTTGGAATCCTCAGACTCGAAAAACAGAAGGTTGTGATTATGTTAAATGGCTTGAAGTTGAACCAAAAGAATTAGACGAAAAATGCCCAAAATGTGGCGCTAAATTAGTTCTACAAGTCACTCGATTTGGTAAAAAAATGAAAAAATGCAGTGCGGGCACTTGGAATAAAGAAACTAAAAAAGTAGAAGGTTGTGACTTTGTTGAATGGATCAATGGCACCACCGAAAGCTTGGATGAAAAATGTCCAAAATGTGGTCAACCTTTAGTTCTTTTCACTACTGCCAATGGTAAAAAAATGAAAAAATGTTCCACCTCTGGTTGGGATAAAGAAGCCAAAAAAGCCACTGGTTGTGATTATGTTCTTTGGTTAAAAGCCAATCAAGTCTCCAGTGATAATGGTGAAGAATATTTACCACCATTAGAAGAAGAATTCTAAATGTTACTTTCTCAAAATTTCATTAAAGACCCTTTTGTTGTTAAAGAACTTTTATCTGTCAGTTCCATTAATTCCAACGACTTGGTTGTTGAAATTGGCCCAGGCAGGGGAATTATCACTAAAGAATTAATCTTAAGAGCCCACGAAGTTATTGCTATTGAAAAAGATACAGTCTTATATCAAGGTCTAATTGAAAAATTCAAAGATATCAAAAATTTAAAAATTTTAAATAAAGATTTTTTAACTTCGAATTTACCAGAGTCGCCTTATAAAGTTTTTTCTAATATTCCTTTTAATATTACTGCCGAAATTATTGACAAACTACTTAAATCCAAAAATAAGCCGACTGAAATTTATTTCATTATTCAAACCGAAGCTGCTCAAAAATATCAAGGCGGAGAAATCGAAACTCAAAGTTCTATTTTGTCTAAAATTTTTTATAATGTCGAAATTTTAGGCGAAATCGATCGCACTGCTTTTACCCCCAAACCCCAAATTAACATCAGTTTTATAAAATTCACTCTCAAGGATCAAAATAAAGGACAGATGGGTTTTGACTACCAACAATTCCGTGATTTTGTTATTTATGGTTTCAATCAATGGAAAGCTGATATTTTTAATGCCTACAAAAAAATTTTTTCCTATCAGCAATTCAAAATAATCAATAAAAATTTAAAAATTAATCAACTAAAACCCAGTCAATTAAAATTAAATCAATGGTTAGATCTTTTTGATATTTACCAAAAACATACTCCAATCTCTAAAAAAGATTTAATTGATGGCTTTGAAAGCAAATATTTAAAGCGAATCAGAATTAAAAAATAAGTTAAAATATCCAAGTGTCTAAGAAAAAAATAATTTTAATTATTATTACTGCGTTGCTTTTTGGCGCCATCACATTTTTTACTATTTTTGCATTTTTAAAATACAAACAAGTTGTTGTTAAAGTTAATAAAGACACAACTTTAGTCAATATTTCTCCAACTGCCACACCTACTCCAGACCCGAACCGGCCTTTCTCTATTTTACTAATGGGTTATGGTGGTGGTGTTCATGAAGGTGGAACATTAACTGATTCCATAATTGTTGCTCAATTTATTCCTAAAGAAAAAAAGATTAAATTAATTTCTATTCCTCGCGATCTTTGGGTGCCAATACCTGTTGCTGTTGGTGAAACTAAAATGCTCAAGGTTAATGAAGCCAATTCAATTGGTCTTGATGACAAAAAATACCCCAATAAAGAAACCCAATTTACTGGCAAGGCTGGCGGTGGTCAGATGGCCAAATCAGTTTTATCACAAGTAGTTGGTTTTTCTATCGATAATTTTGCCACCATCAATTTTAGTGGTTTTTTAAAAACTATTGATACTCTTGGCGGCATTGAAGTCAATGTTCAAAAAACTTTTGATGACTTTTTATATCCAATTGAAGAAAAAACCACTGATACCTGTGGTAAATCAGATGAAGAAATCACTGCTCTAACCGCCACAGTTTCAGCCGGAAAATTGGAAGAGTATTTCGAGTGTCGTTATGAACATCTTCATTTTGATAAAGGGCCACAGACCATGGACAGTGCCACAGCACTCAAATTTGTCCGTTCACGTCATTCTCAAGAAGATGGTGGAGATTTCAATCGTTCTGCTCGTCAAAAATTAGTCATTGAAGCCGTTAAGAAAAAAATTATTTCTCTAAATTTTGTTCCCAAAATAATTCCACTTATCAATTCCTTGGCTGGTAATTTAACCACCGATATTGATTTAAATAAAATGGAAGAGCTCCTTTCAAAATCCAATGAATATCAAACTTATAAAATTGAATCATTCCCAATTACTGACCAAAATCTTTTAATGAACTCTAAAAGTAGTATTGGTCAATTCATTTTAATCCCAAAATTAGGTGAAAATAATTGGTCTGATATTCAAAAATTTATTTCCCAACCAACAGCCACTTCCTCTGCATCGGTCAAATAATTTATTTTAAAATTCCTTTCAATACTAAATCCTGAATTTCTTCCGCTCTAACATCCTTACAATTTAAACAAGTCATTGCTGTCAACCAAAACAAAGCCACTGAAGCCGTGTTGGTATTTAAATTTTTTCTAAATTCTCCTTTAGAAATTCCTTTATTTAAAACTCCAGTAATAGTATTAAAAGAAGTTATTTTATTTATGGTGTCGCCTAAATAAACTGAAAATAAATCTCTATATTTATGAATAAAATCCACCTCTATTTCAATAATTTTTTCAATTTTTTCCCTCTCAGTTTCCAAATTTTCTATCTTTTTTTCAATAATTTTTTCAAATTTTTTATGTGCTTCAGAAACAATTTCTTCAAACAATTCATTTTTAGATTTAAAATGATAAAAAACTGTTCCTTTGGCTACTTTTGCTTTTAAGGCAATTGCATCAATTGATGCTTTTTCAAAACCATCTTTCGCAAATTCAGAAATTGCTGCCGAGATTATTTTTCCTTTTTTGTTTTTAAGCAACATGGTTTTATGGTTTTAACTAATAATAGTTTAACTGGTTTCAATAAATAAGTAAAAATTAAAACTAATACAGACACAACAATGTATCCAATTATTCGACTATCAAATATAACCAAATACAGATTACTTCCAGAAATTAATTCTCTTAATCCTGAAACAGCATAGGTAAATGGTAGATAAGGACTAATTTTTTGAAAAAACTCTGGAGCAGTTTCTAATGGATAAGTTCCAGCACAACTGGTCAATTGCAACATCAATAATACAATTCCAATAAATCTTCCTGCCATTTCGAAAAGTAAAACTAAAATCATTTGAATCAAAGTAAAACACCAAGACAGCAATAAAGTAAATCCAATAAACTGCCAAAAATAATTTATTTGCAGTCCTAAAAAATGAATTAACACAAAATCCAAGGTCATAGCTTGTAAAGTACCAACAATCAAAGAGAGCCATAATTTAGGCATAAATTCTTTAAAAATATTTTTACTTTTGAAGGTTAATTCAATCAAGAAAAAAGTTGCTAAACCACCAATCCATAAAGCTAATGGAATAAAATAAGGAGCAAAACCAGTCCCATTATTATTCACAATATCAATTGAAATATCATGAATATCGACAGGCGCCGACATTACTGTTGCCTGAACTGCATTTTTAACTTCATCAGTTTTAGCGATATTTTTATCGACTGATTCACTTAATTTATCTCTTAATTCAACTGATCCATCATAAGCATCAGTCAATCCATCGCCCAATTCTTTTTCTCCATCTTTAATCTCTGCTAATCCATCCATTAAAGTTGTCCCACCATCAACAGCTGAAGATAATCCGTCTCTTAAACTGGCACTGCCAGTCGCAATATTGCTCACCCCAACTGATAAAGAAGATAATCCAGTTTTTAATTGACTAATTCCACCGTTAACTTTTGTGGCCGCCACTAAAGCTGTTTGCAATTCTGCTGAAGTAGATGCTTCTGGATGTGCCGATATATAGGCACTTATTGCCGAAATCACTGCTGACTGTCCAGCACTTAAATTATTTGTTCCAGCCGATAATTGGTTTACTCCACTAAGAGCATTATTGGCCCCATCAGCTATTTTTTCAGAACCGTCATGTAAAGTATTTAGTCCATTTTTCAAATCATAAGCACCACTATTAGCTTTATCAATTCCATCATATAAATCATTACTTCCATCTTTTGCTTCTAATAATCCATCAGTTAAATCTGACGCACCATCAGCCGCTTTTTTTAAATCTTTAACCGAATCTCTTGTTTCCGAAAAAATATTATCAAAATATTCTTTAGATATTTTTTCATTCAATGCTGCCTTAATTTTATCAAAAGCAGTATCAGTAAATTTTGACGCCATAAAACTCGATGCCTGTCTTGATTTAAATTCGATTTGAGCTTGTTGTGGATTATCAGTATCTACCGACAAAATATTTTCTGAAAAGTCCTTAGGGATGGTCGCCATAGTGTAATATGTTTTATTAGTTAATCCTTTTTCTGCTGTTTCACTATCAACAAACTGCCAATTCATATCCCGTTCATCTTTTAATTTATCTACCAATTCTTGTCCAAAACAATATTGTTTTTTATCGCTTTTATCTGATTTATAGGCACATTTATCTTCATTAACAATAGCCACTGGCAAATTTTCCATTTTACCGTAAGGATCCCAAAAAGCCCACAAATACAGAATACCGTAAATTAAAGGCAAAATAACTACCGCCACCAATGTGGCTGTTAGCAATTTTGACTTAAAAATACGCTTTAATTCATTTTTCATAATGAAATAAACTGACCAGTCAGTATAATAACTCTAAACCTAAAAAAAGTCAAATAAAATCAAGAAAAATATACCAAAAATTACACTCAGACTTATTCCTTTTCCTTTTTGATGAATTTGATATAACCAATCACCAGAGAAATTATCAAACCAATCGTCACCACTATAAAACGATATTTATTATCTTCTGACATAAAACCTCGTATCACACTATAAACCTGCGTAAACAAACCACCCAACAATAATCCATCAGATAATAAACGGAGATTTTTCAAAAAGGTCAAACTAACCACCAAAATCACGATTGAAAATATTGATGCTATAATCGACACATTACGGCTATAAAGTTGAAAACTGTTTTCATACTGTTTTATACTTACCTCCTGTTTTGAAACTTCCTGTCTCAGCTTAGCCATTTCCTCATTACATTGAGTCGAAGTCACCGCTTTTTGCAAATTATCCATTACATACTGTTCCGCTGAATAATCTGGTCGTTTTGGCGCCTCGTAGAAAGCCGCTATTCCTACTCCAATAAAAGTTGCTAATAAAAGACCAATTATCTAATCATTTTAATTAAAAGCCACTATTTTAACTTTCATGGAATCAATTTTAAAAGAAACATATTCACAATTGATAAAACTATGGCTGCCAAAAGGGCTGTTCCAAATCCCGAAATACTAAAACCAGGAACTATCTTGGTCATTAACATTAAAAGTAAGGCATTAATAACGAATGTAAATAAACCCAAAGTTAAAAAATTTATTGGTAGTGTTAATACTATTAATATCGGCCTAATTATCAAAGTCAACATTCCCCATACTATAGAAATAACAATTAATGCCTGCCAACCACTGATTACAAAACCAGGAATCAAATAAGCAGTAATATAAAAAGCAAACGCACTTATCAACAATTGTATAATCATAATCTAATAATAAACCATTGGAAGAAATATTACAAATAATATACTATCTTGCATAACATAGTACTTGGTGTATAATTAGCTTATAAAATGAAAGATACTAATGAACAAAATTCACAACTACGTAAAGGCCTCCTTGAAATGGCGGTTATGTTGGTAATCAAACAAGGTTCTGTCTATGCCAGTGATATTCTTAAAAAATTAAAAGACAGTGAATTATTGGTAGTAGAAGGAACACTCTATCCTTTATTGAGTCGTCTTAAAAATGAAAACAATTTGGAGTATGAATGGAAAGAATCAAAAAATGGTCCTCCTCGAAAATATTATCATTTAACCCAACAGGGGATCGATAAACTATCAAAATTAATGGAAACTTGGTCAAATTTAAATAAATCAATTATTTCTTTAAGCAAAAAATAAAATGAAAAAAACTATCAGTGTCAATTTAAATCGACAAATTTTTTATTTAGATATTGATGCCTATGACAAATTGGAGGAATATATTAATTCTATTAAGAAATATTTTAAAGACCAAAATTCTCTTGAAGTGATTGATGACATTGAAGCCAGAATTGCTGAAAAATTTGAAGAAATGATTGGTAAATCTAAGAAAGCAATTCAGATTTATGATGTTGAAAAAATAATCGAAGAAATGGGAAGTATCGACGATATTACTGAAAAAGATGAAGAAGCAGAAACCAAAATTGAAGCCGAAAAGGTAAAAAAGAAATTATTTAGAGATTCGGAAACTAAAATAATAGCTGGCGTATCTTCTGGTCTTTCTTGGTATTTTGGTATTAAGTCAATTTTTATTAGATTGATTTTTATAGTATTTTTTCTAAACCCTGCCACTTTTTGGTTAGCCACAATTTTATATTTTACTGCTTGGCTTATTGTTCCCGAAGCCAAAAGTAACTGGGAAAAGTTGGCTATGAAAGGTCGACCAGCCACAGTTAATGAATTACAAACTGAAGTTGAAGAAAAAACGTCAAAAATTATTTCTGGAGTCGAATTAAAAACTAGAAACATAATCCAAAAATTATTTGGTTGTTTTTTTAAAATAATTAAATTTTGTTGGGTTTGGTTTTGGAGAATAAGCGGATTTTTCGCTTTAATTTTCACTATCTTAACCATGATGGCCATTGTTGTCGGAATGATATTTGTCTATCTCTATCCAAATATGCCTTATTTTGATTTCAGTTTTTTAAGGGCAATTAATTCTCCATGGTTAGAAATTGCTTATGTTGCTCTCGGACTCATTATTCTAACCCCCTTTGTTTTTTTTATTGATCTAGTTGATAGTCTAATGAAATTAAAGTGGTGTGTTTCTGTTAAAAAAATAATAATTTTACTAATTATTTGGACATCTTCCCTTATTGTTTTTTGTGGTACAGCTAAAATAAACTATTCAAAATATAAAGATAGTTTAAATAATTCCATTCAACATTTGAAATATCTCAATTATATCGACGAATCAAACTCTGAAATTATAAAAACAGGAGAAGTTTCTGAAATTTATATTTCTTCAGTAAAAGAAGTCAAAATTATTGAAGGTAATGAAAATGAAATAAAAATTATTGGTAGTAAATACTCCATTAAAGAGCTAGGTCAAAATTATCAAAATGGAAAAATTACTATCAATGGTAAATCGGAAAAATGGTTTAGTTGTCAAGATTGTTCTGGTTATACCAGCACCGTCAGAATTGAAATTAAAACTAAAAATATTAAGAATCTCAAATTAGATAATGACATTGATGCTTGGTATTTTCCTAACGGAAACAATATTAATATCGAAGTTGGTAAAAGAGTTGGTCTTAAAATTGAAGGCACTTTAAACCAAGCCTTTGTAAAAGTTGGTCAAAATTCAGTGGTAAATATGCTTGATACCAAAATCACTGAAGTCGACACCGATCTTTATAATGGTGTAATCAAGACTCAAGCTAAAAAAATTAAAATCACTGGTAACGAAAATTCAACTTTAATTTATCAGGGCTTACCAGAAATTATTAGTGATCAAAATGATAAAACAAATAAAGAAAAATATATTTTATCCGAAGATTACGATAAAATAGAAAAAGCGATTATGGATACTCTTATCAATGTCGATGGTACTAAAAAGAAAATAAAAGATTTTGAATGGACTAAAGAATTTGAAAAACAAAGCGATTATGGTTTTTATAATATCTTTACAGCCGTTAGGTCTATAGAAAATAATAAAGTTTATATTGTTTGGTTAATTGAAAAAAACGGAATTATTAGTCAAAAAACTTTTACCAAAATAGATAATTGGGAAGAAGTCCACTATTTAAATTTAGTCAACGACAAATTTTTAAGAATTAACGGACAAGTTTATGGACCAGATTTAAAAGAAGAGACCAAAGAATTTTATATTGATAAAACAAAAGGTATTTTACAAATTAAACCAGAAACAAATCTAGAAATAGAATAATAATTTTATGAAAAAAAATAAAAAAAAGATAATCATTATTTTAATTATTTTAGTAATAATTGGTTCCTTTATATTTTTTAATATAAAAAAATCCAAAATCAGCTCAAAAGGACTCACTTCTACTGTTCAAAGTAAAAATTTACAAGAAAAGATTTATTTGTCTGGTGCCCTTGATGCTAAATCAAAAGCTAAAATTACTTTTATTGGGGATAGTAAAATAACTTGGATTGGGGTTAAAGAAGGTGATCAAGTCAAAAAATATCAAGGATTAGCCAAGCAAGATACTGGCGAAGTTGAAAAATCGCTAAAATTAAGCCTTAATAGTTACCTTTCAACCAGATGGGATTTTGATAAAACTAGTAAGGACAATAAATATTTAGATCAAACTGATAAAACTTTAGCTCGTGACATGAAAATTTTAGTCGACAAAGCTCAACTATCTCTAGATAATTCTGTAATTGATGTCGATTTAAAAAATATGGCCATAAAAAAATCATATTTATCAACTCCTATAGCCGGTATTGTTACCAAAGCCCCAGCTTCTCAAAATGGTTCTTACCCAAATACCGATGATTATTTTGAAATAGTTGATCCTACAACTGAATATATTTCTGCACTTGTTAGCCAGCAAGATGTTATCAAATTAAAGGTTGGTCAAAAAACCAAAGTTACTCTAGATTCTTATCGCGAATCTCCATTTGAAGGCACAATTAGTTATGTTTCTTATTCTCCGATTGATACCACTAATAATAAATACGAGGTAAGAATTTCTTACCAAAGAGATCCAGGAAAATATAATTATCATTTGGGAATGACCTGTGAAGTTGAAGTTTTACTTTCAGAAAAAAATAATGCTATTGTTGTTCCTCGTCAATATATCACCAGTGATAAAGGTAAACGATATGTTGACCTAATCAATAATAAAATAATTGAAAAAAAGGAAGTTTTAACAGGCATGGAAAATTACGAAGAAATTGAAATTTTATCCGGTGTTAATGTTGGTGACACTATTAATTATGTCAAACAATAAGTCAGAAAATATTATTATTGAAGCCAAAAATCTTACTCGTATTTATGGTGGCAAAGACGAAGCCTGTAAAGCTCTTGACGGTGTCTCTTTTACTATCAAAAAAGGTGAAAGTGTTGCCATTATTGGCAAATCTGGAAGTGGTAAATCAACCTTAATGCATATTTTGGCTTGTCTTGATAAGCCTACTTCTGGTGAATTATTGATTAACGGCATTGATGTTTCTAAAATGTCAGAAAAACAACAAGAAATATTAAGAGGGGAAAGTTTTGGTTTTGTTTTTCAACAATTCTTTTTAAATCCCAATGATACTGTCTTGGAAAATGTTGTTTTACCCCTAAAAATAATCGGTAAAGATTCCAAAAAAATTCGGGAAGAGAAGAGCATTGCTATATTAAATGAAGTTGATATTTTAAATAAAAAAAATAATAAATCAAAAAATTTATCAGGAGGACAAAAACAAAGAGTTTGTATTGCTCGGGCCCTAATCAGTAACCCCCAAATAATTTTTGCCGACGAACCAACCGGTAATCTTGATAGTGTTAATGGTGAAACAATTGAAAAAATTTTGTTTGGATTAAATAAAAAAGGAATTACTTTAATTTTAGTTACTCATGATCAAGATCTTGCCAAAAAATGTCAAAGACAGATTTCGATCAAGGATGGAAAAATAGTTAAAAAATTATGAAGATTAAAGACATTATTTCCACTTCCAATAATAATCTATTTAGAAATAAAACCAGAACTATTCTAACTACCCTTGCTGTCGTTATTGGTTCGGTTACACTATTGGTCGCAGAAAGTGTTGGTAATGGTTTTGAACAATATGTTTCCAATAATCTTGAAACCGGTTCGGCTCGTGTTTTCCGTTTAACTAAAAAAGGTGCCGATACTTATAAATACGGAGAAATTACCAAATTTAAAGATTCAGACAAAGAAGATGGCACTCAGGTTTTTAGATCTTCAGACGTTGGCTATCTCAAAAACACATATTCCTCTGTTATTAAAGATGTTTTTTACCCCCAATATATTAATTTAGCTTCTATTTCTCGAAATGGTTATGAAAAATTTACTGGTTATGCCGGAGTAATTTATCCCGACACGTCGGCAAAATTAATTAGTGGAAAAGTTCCTGAATTTAATCAAATCTTAATTAGCCAAGAATATGTTGAACCTCTTGGTTTTATAAATGCCGATGATGCTGTTGGTAAAGTAGTTACTATTAATGTTTGGGATAATAAACAGCAAGAGTCCAAGGAATTTTCTTTAGTTATTTCTGGTGTCGCTCACAAAAGTGAAAGTACTTATCCGCTTCAAATAAGCTACGAAACCGCCACTTATATTAATCAAATAGTTTCTCCTCAATCTGTTAATCCTCAATCATCAAATTATTTACAAATATATACTAATGAATTATCAAAAACTGAATTAGCTGAATTTAAAGAAAAATTATCTAATGCCGGAATAGAAGCTTCCTCTTATGAAGATCAAAATAAAGAAATGTTTCAAATTGTCGATATCTTAAGAGCAATTATGCTTGGTGTCGCTGCTATTTCTCTAGCTGTTGCCACTTTTGGAATAGTTAATACTGTCTTAATGGGAATTCTAGAGAGAACTAAAGAAATCGGTTTAATCAAAGCTCTTGGTGGCAGTAAAAAATTGATATTTCAATTATTCACTTTCGAGGCTTTATGTATTGGCTTTTGGGGATACACTATTTCAGTATTTTTAGCCATAATTTTGGGTTTTATTATAAACCCAATTTCTCATATGACTTTCTTAAAAGACATCAAAGAATTCACTTTATATGTTCTAACTCCATTTTCTGTTATTAAGATATTTTTTGTCGTTATGGCAGTTTCCTTTTGTGCCAGCTTTTTCCCATCTCGAAAAGCTTCTAAATTAGATCCCATCGAAGCCCTCCGTTCTGAATAATAGATTAATTTATTTATTGTTCACAACAATAAACATAAACACTAAGATCCCAAACACCGCCATCTATCCAACTTTTACTATCGTAGCCACCCGGTTTTTCTCCTCCAAAAAAACCACAAAACCATCCATTCCCATCATCATTTGGCCTATTTGAAAGATATCCTAAATTTTCTACTCCTCCAAAATCTGCATAAGCACCACTGCCTCCAACAACCTCACATCCACCAGTAATCATGCGTTCGTTATTTAAACATTTTAACTCAGCCTTTTGAGTTGAAATTCCTTTTTCATTTCCATAAGGAAAAGAATATTTTTCAGTACGCATCACACAATTTAAAGGCTTTTCATCTTGTAAAGATGTAATATCATTTTTAATTATTTCTATTTTTTTACCTAAAAAATAATTTAAAAGAAAAAAACAAATCCCAACAAAAAAAATGACCACTCCAATAACTATCAAAATGTTTTTTACAAAAGAATTATTCTCCATAAATTAAGTATATATTAAAAATGTATAATAAACTATGACACGTACCGATAGGTTTGTTGGCTTTTATCCATCTCATTTTTTTGAATTAAAAGCAGTGTTGTCCCGCATGGATTCGAACCACAATTAATCGGTTCAGAGCCGATTGTCCTACCATTAGACGACGGGACATTGATTTTATTCAATTCTTGGTCCCTAGTCCCTTTAGGGGCGACGGGACATTAAAACGCTTTATTATATCAATTTTCCCAACTTATTTTGAATTTTACCCAATAAATGATATAAATATCCAAATGCAAACCATTGAAGAATTAATTCAAGATCAAAAATTAAATCCAGAACAATCTGATGCCATTAAAGATTATATTAATGGTCTTCTAATTGAACTTTTGGAAAGTATTAAACAAGATCACATCAAAAACTTTGAAGAGACTATCGAGAATCTAAGACATAACGCCTAGACTCTTTTTCGATTGTTGTTTCTTTTCCGTGTCCTGGCAAGACTAAAGTATCCTTAGGTAATTTCATTAACTTTTTTAAACTCTCAAATATTTTTGGTGTTGAGCCATAACTAAAATCAGTTCTTCCCCTAAGTCCGGCAAATAGCGTATCTCCAGAAAATAAAAGCCCTCCTTTTTTCCAATAAAAACAAACTCCTCCGGGTGTGTGCCCCGGTGTTTTTATAATTTCTAAAACTTCATCACTCAATTTAAAACTTTTTATTTTATCTAAATCAATATCTATTTTGACAAAATTAGGTGGCGGATTTTTTTCTTTAAAAAAATATTTAGCAGTTTCGTCTTGCCTGTCTAAAATAAATTTATCTTCACTACTGCAACCAAAATCAACATTATAAATCAATTTCAAATCGAGTGCTCCAAGACAATGATCCAAATGTCCATGGGTCAAAAAAATCGCTTTAACTTTTAATTTTTTACTATTTATCTCTTCACTAATACTCACTCCATCATCAGCCGGATCAATCACCAGACATTCCTTTGTATCCTCGTCCCACACCAAATAGCAATTAGTCGATAACATTCCAATTACTATCTTTTCATATTTGAGCATTAACTATTTTAACAGGTATAATATAAGCATCTATGTTGTCAAATAAACCTGTCTCAAAACGCCTATTCATTGGCAGTTTACCTTATCGGTTCACCGAAGGGGAATTGCTTTCCATTTTTATTACCGAAGGTAAAATTGTTTCCATTCGCATTGTTAATAATCGTTGGGGTAAGAGTCGTGGCATGGCCTATGTCGAATACGAGAATCTTGATGATGCAATTCGAGCCAAAGAAAAATACCATAATTATCACATTGGTGATCGCACTATTATTGTCGATTATGCCGAGCCCGATCCTTATCTTACCGAAGAAGGCAAAGCTCGTCATGAAGAAGCTTTAACTCGACATCCAAATCGTCGCCAAGCCCAAGTTTTTTTACCCCATCCCGACAGTGATGTTTCCGATTATCAACAACAAAAAAAATCTCTCGACAACCGATCTTTTACTCCTCGCGAAGAAAGAAAGCCTCGTAAATATAAAGGTGGTAAGCCTGTTTTTAATTCCTTAGGTAAATCTTTAAATCGCAATACTACTGGCGAGTATGTCCCCAAATTCTTTCCCACAGCTGCCGCTTCTCCAAATAAAAAGAAATGGAAACCAAAGCCCGGTCAAAAACCAGAATATAAATCGAGTTCTGATCTTCATGTCCGAACCACTGTTTTTAAACAACGATCATTTGGTTCTAAAGTCGGCGCCAAATTCGCCTTCAAAACCAAAAAAAAACAAAGATAAATTAAAGCCTCCCTGTCAAGGGAGGTGGTCCGAAATTTCGGACCGGAGGGTTTTTATAACTTGACAAACTTTTTAACTTGACAAACTTTTTAACTAAAAATAATATTATCGCTCTTGCCCCAATGGACGGCATCACCGACGAAGCCTATCGTCTTCTCCAATCTGAAATTGCCAAACCAGATTTAATTTTTACTGAATTTGTCAGTGCCGAAGGTATTAGTCATGGTGGAGTCAAATTATATGATACACTTTTGTTTTCTGTCAAAGAACGCCCAATTATCGGCCAATTATTTGGTAAAAACCCTCAAAGTTTTTATAAATCCGCCATTATTTTATCTGAGTTAGGTTTTGATGGCGTCGATATCAACATGGGTTGTCCGGCCAAAACTGTCACTCAAAATGGCAGTGGTGCCGCTCTTATTGGCAAACCGGATTTAGCTGTTGAAATAATTCAGGCCACCAAAAAGGGGATTGATGATTGGTTTTCCGGCAAAATGAAAATTACTGACCTCGGCCTTAATCAAAAAAGCCTGGCCGTTATCGAAAGAAATAAAAAATATTCTGGCGTTGAAAGCCTCCCTGTCAAGGGAGGTGCCCGAAGGGCGGAGGGTTTTAAACCAACCATCTCTGTCAAAACTCGTCTCGGCATTTCCGAATCAATTATCGAAAGCTGGGCCTCAATTTTATTAGCCCAAGATTTAGATTTTTTAACCATCCATGGTCGCACTCTTAAACAAGGTTACGCCGGATCTGCCGATTGGTCCGAAATTCAAAAAGTTGTCAAACTAGCCAAAAACACTAAAACCAAAATTTTTGGCAACGGGGACATTCAATCAAAATCTCAAGGCCTAGAATTTTGCCAAAAGTACGGCGTTAATGGAGTTCTAATTGGTAGAGCTGCTTGTGGTAACCCTTGGTGTTTTAAAGATTACACCGCCACTCCAAAAGAGCGATTTTCCGCCATGCTTCTTCACGCCCAATTTTTTACCGAAATTTTCCCCAATCGTCGTTTTGATAGTCTTCGTAAAAACTTTTTATTTTATGCCTCTGGTTTATCCAACGCCAAACAACTTAGATCAAAATTAGTCGGACTAAATTCAATTAATGATCTTTTACAGCTTGAAGCCGACTTTCAATCTTGATAAAGTTAAACGGTATGCCAAACGAAAATCAAAATCCAAACCAGGTAGCAAATTTGTTAAATATTGAATCTCTCATCAACTCTTCGACTGCCAGATTTGATGTTCTTCAAAAAGAATATCAAGAGCAAAAGTCACAACTCGATTCCATTTTAGACAGCGATGTTGAATATCAGGAAGTTGCCCAGGAAGCTCAAAAACAAGCTAAACTTAAAACCATCGCTAAGCAAAAGGTAATGGTTCGTCCTGAAGCTGCTCAATTAGTTGAAAAAATGAAAGACGCCCACATTCAAATCAAAGAATTAAAAACTGCTATGTCAGATTATTTAGCTCAATTTGTTATTTTGTCTGGTACCAATCAAATCGAAGGCCCAGATGGTGTCCTTCGCCAAATAATTTACACTGCTAAGCTAGTTAAAACAAAATAAGTTATAATTAAATTATGATCGACATAAATAAAGATAATTTCAAATCAGAAGTTTTAGATTTTGATGGCAAAGTTCTTATCGACTTTTGGGCTCCTTGGTGCGGTCCATGCCAAATGCTTGGCCCAATTATGGAAGAAATAAGTAATGAATTATCCTCAGAAGTTAAGGTTGTTAAAGTTAATGTCGACGAAGAATTGGATTTGTCCATAAAATATAACGTTTCTGCTATTCCCACAGTTCTTCTTTTTAATAAAGGTGAACTAATAGACACCTTTATTGGCTTTAAACAAAAAGAAGATTATATTAAAGCCATAAATAAGGCACAATAAATGGATTTAATTAAATTAAAAGAAACTTTAGATTCACTCAATCTTCCAAGCTTTAGATATCGTCAAATAATTAAGAATTATTATTCTGGTCGCTATTTAAATTTCGACCAAATGACCGATCTTTCCCTTGATCTTCGCCAGAAATTATCAGAATCTTTAAACTTACTCTCAGTTTCAGAAAAAAATATTGTCGGCGACGAATCAATTCAAAAAGTTTTATTAGAGCTTTCTGATAGTCAAAAAATCGAATCGGTTTTTATGGATTATGAAGATTGGTTAACAGCTTGTGTCTCCAGTCAAGTCGGTTGTTCTCTTGGTTGTCATTTTTGTGCCACTGGTAAAATGGGTTTTAAAAGAAATCTTACCCCCGAAGAAATTGTTGATCAAATTTTATATTGGAATCAAAAAATTTATCCAAAATATATTGGCAGAGTTGTTTTTATGGGTATGGGTGAGCCATTTTTAAATTGGGATAATGTATTGACAGCCATCAATATTATCAATTCCAAGGACGGATTAAACATTGGAGCCAGAAAAATTAGTATTTCTACTGCTGGTGTCGTCGATAAAATTAAAGCATTTGCTGATTTAGACACTCAGATTAATTTAGCTGTTTCTCTTCATTCTGCCGATCAAAAAATTAGAGAATCTTTTATGCCAATAGCCAAAAAATATTCTTTAGCTGAATTAAAAAATGCTTGTAATTATTATGTTGGTAAAACTAATCGTCAATTATTTTTTGAATACGCTCTAATGGATAACAATACTAGTCAAAAAGATGCTGAACTACTGGCTAAATTTATCAATTCCAATCGTCTTTTCTTTTTAAATTTAATTCCTCTTAATACCGTCGAAGGTGGTATGACACCAGCTTCTTTTGAACAGCAAAAAATATTTATGAGTTATTTAGATAAATTAAGAGTTGAATATTCTCTTCGTCGTTCCTTTGGCCAAAACTTTTCCGCCGCCTGTGGCCAATTAATTACCAACGGCTAATATTTATTTTCCCAATTTTCTACAACTAATTTCTTTTTTAAAGTTTGGAACTATAACACTAACTTTACTTGGAAAATTTTTAAAACAAGCACCTATATCCCTCGGTTGAAGTATTAATATTTTATTATCTAACGTATTTGGGGCACAATACTCACATTTAACACAATCCTTTGTCTTGTTAATAGGAATAGAACCATAAGATAACATACCTGAATCAAAATCATAAGGTTTCGTTATACCATTTGCCATTTTTAATTCCATTTTTTCTATCATAATCCGCAATTATAAAACTACCTGTTCAGTAATTCAAGTTTTAACCAAATATAAGGTATAATATTCCCATGTTAATCGATGAAGTTAGAATTACAATTAAAGGTGGTGACGGTGGTGATGGTATAGTTCATTTTTACAGCGACGCTTTTCGTCCAAAAGGCGGTCCCGATGGTGGCATTGGCGGCAACGGCGGTTCGGTGTATTTTGAAGCAGTTTCCGATATCAGTAAATTAAATCAATTCCGTCATTCCAAAGTTTATGCAGCCCAAAGAGGCGAACAAGGTGGCCAAAACAATCGTACCGGTCATAATGGGGAAGATCTAGTTATTCAAGTTCCCGTTGGTACTCTTGTTACCTATGACAATGGTACTTCGGTTGAATTAACCGAATTAGGTAAAAAAGTTTTAATGGCCAAAGGTGGCAGTGGTGGTCGTGGTAATTTTTGTTTTAAATCAGCCACCAATCAAACCCCACAAGAAAGAGAATTAGGCTACAAGTGTCAACCAAAAAAATTATTTTTACAACTAAAATTAATTGCCCAAGTCGGTTTAATTGGTTTACCCAATGCTGGTAAAACTAGTTTACTAAACGAACTCACTCCTGCCAACGCCAAAGTCGCTAATTATTCTTTTACTACCCTCGAACCAAACTTAGGTGTCATGAAAAATGGATTAATTATTGCCGACATTCCAGGACTTATTGAAGGTGCTGCCGAGGGTCGTGGCCTAGGTGTTAAATTTCTAAAACATATTGAAAGAACTAGTTTATTAGTTCATTGCATCGCTGCCGATTCAAGTGATCCTTTAAAAGATTACCAAACCATTCGTCAAGAATTAAATAATTACAGTTCTAATTTAGCCAAGAAACCGGAAATAATTGTTTTAACCAAATCAGACACTCTCGACCCAAAACAACTTACTAAAATTCAAAAATTAATTAAAGCTCAAATTGTCACTTCTATTATCGACTCTGAAAGCATCAAAAAACTCAACGATTTGATTGCTAAAAATATAAAATAAATTATTTTTTGATATCTCTTTCCGCCCAGTGTTTATCTATTTCCACGGTTAATTCCAAAAACACTTTTCGGCTCGACATCAATTCCAATTCCTTTCTGGCATTATAACCAATTTCTCTTATTTTCTTTCCACCCACCCCAATAATCATTTTTTTATACCTATTTGCAGTAGTCAATATTCTTGCTTTAATTAAAATTAATTTTTTCTTATCAATAATTTCATCCACTTCAACATTTACTGAATAAGGAACCTCTTTTCTTAAAAATAAATAGGCTTTTTCTCTAATAATTTCAGCAATATAATCTTTAGAATTTAAGCTTATAACAGGTTTACCCTTAGATTCCATCAATTCCATATCTTCTTCGCTTACTCTAGAATCATTTTCTGGTAACAATTCAAAAATAAGATTAATTAATCCTTTAATATTTTTTTCTTTAATAGCGCTAACCGAAATCACTTTATCGAATTCTTCTTCCAAATAATTATATTCAGCCAAATGATCTTTAGAACCAATAGCTTGATCGATTTTATTGTAAACCAAAATCTTTTTCGCTTTTGATTTTCTAACCAATCCAATCACTTTATTCTCTTCCTCGCTTTTTGGTCGAGAAATATCAAACACACACAACACCACATCGGCTCTACCAACCTCTTTAGGAGCTTCAGTATTAACACGTTTACCAACCAAATCAGACACTTTATTAATAATTCCTGGAGTATCAGAAAAAATAATTTTTCCTTTTTCACTACTAAAAACTACCCTGGCATTTTTTCGAGTCGTTTGAGCCATTGGGGAAGTGATTGCCACTTTTTGGCTCATTATTGCATTAAGCAGAGTAGATTTTCCGGTATTAGGTCGCCCCAAAATCACCACTCTTCCAATTTTAATTTTTTCTTCAATTACTTTTCGCATCGTCATATTTTACCAAATTTTCGATTATAATTGACTTCCTGATTATATTTATTACAATAGGGCTAGAACATTAAAATCCATAAACTTACATCAAAAGGGAGGAGGCACTAGGTCGTTATGTTGGAAGAATTTTTTAAAAGCATCTTTCCAGATCTTAAAGAATATAAAGAGCAACCAAAAAAATATTATAACTTTATAAGTTTTATTTGTAGTTTTGGTGAGGTACTTCTAGCCATTTCCAATAAAGACAGTCATGTTTTTGATCTATTTTTTTTAAACCCTCCTTATATTTTTAGTATCGAAAGACAATTAAAAATTCAAAATTTAAATCAATCTTTTGTCGAATACAAAAAAACACAGAAAGGAGATGAAAATATTGGAGAAATATGAAGCGGAATTTCTAGTTCAAAGAGCCATCTATCCTTATACTTTTTCCGATTTTAACTTTGACTCAGAAAAAAATGAAGCCACTTTTATTTACAAAGAAATTAAATATCTTGTAAGTTTTACCCCAGAAAAAGGAAAAGTAAGAGGAGCAGTTGTACATTATTTTGAGAATGGTAATATTTACTCCAGTGACTTGTCGGATTTAATCCAAGTTTGTATTCTTCATCAAATTAAAATAGATTCACTTGAATCGAAATTATACTCAAGGAAAGGAGAAAAATAATGAATATTCCTGTTGAACTTATTGAGCAATTTCGACCAAAATCAAAAATAGAAGAGTTCCTCGAAAAAACCTTTAAAGAATTTGGTTTTAAAAATTATCAAGAGATGAAAAGAGCAGGCTGGCTACACATTGGATTCGAAATCAAAGAAGGTATTCAATCACTTACTATCAATAATGAAAACGGTAAGATTGAAGGATCGAAATTCGTATTGTCCATTATAGAAAAGGAACTTAAAAAAACAAAAAGAAAATAAGTTTATGGTCAAAAGAGATGTAGTTTAAAACTACCCAGTCTACATCTCTTTTTCTCTCCCTCATTGTCATTTAATATTCTCCGTGTAAAATAAAAAGACTATCAAACCGTTTGACACTTAGCAAACCAAGTGATAGACTGCTAATATGACTGACAATATTAATCAAAATCCAATTCCGGCTCCACAGCCTCTAAGAAAAGTATTGCCTTTAATTCCTCTCCGTAATATCGTTTTATTTCCATCTGTTGAAACTTCGCTTTTTTTTGGCCGCAAAGAATCAATGAATTCTCTTCTTCACGCCTACGATAACACTAATAAATTAGTTATCATTACCGCCCAGAAAAATTCTCACACAGAAAAACCAGAATATAAAGATCTCTATAACGTTGGTGTTCTAGCCAAGATTGAACATATTCTTCAAAGTGACGGCAGTCTTCATGCCATTGTCAAAGGAGTTTCTCGTGTTAATATTTTGAATTTAATTCAAACAGATCCCTTTTTCATGGTCGAATACGTTGACCTTCCTGTTGTTCCAGAACCAGTCACTGAAATTCAACAATCTGCCGAAGCCCTTTTAGGCCAACTCAAAAAAGCTTTTGCTATGGGTCGTCAATTTGATTTACCAGCCATGATGCAACTTAGTACTGGTGTTTCTAGTAGTGATTTAGCCGATCAAGTTTGTTTTTCTGTTGAAGCTAAAATACCAGAAAAACAGGTATTACTAGAAACATTAATTGTCAGTCAGCGATTAAAAGCAGCTACCGAATATTTAATTCAAGAAATGAAAGTTGCTGAGTTAGAAAGATCTATAGAAGAAAAAACCCAAGAAAAATTTAACACCGGTGTCAAAAGAAATGTTTTAGAAGAAAGAAAACGTCAAATCGAAAAAGAATTAAAACGCCTTGGCCAAAGTAGCGGCGGTGAATTTTCTGATTTAGAAAAGAAAATCAAAAATAAAGATATTCCACCTGAAATCAGAAAAAAATTAATTAAAGAATTAGAACGTCTCACTGAAATGGGGTCAATGGCTCCAGAATCGGGATATATAAGAACTTATTTGGAAACAGTTTTGGAATTACCTTGGGGAAAATACAACAAGTCTGATGTTAGTTTATCTAAGGCTTCAAAAATTCTAGACCAAGATCATTACGGAATCAAAGATGTTAAAGAAAGAATTTTAGAATATCTAGCAGTTTTAAATTTAAAAAGTAAAAACAAAAAGAAAGGTGAAGAAATTACTCCTACCGCTAATATTTTATGTTTTATAGGTCCTCCAGGTGTCGGTAAAACTTCTCTTGGAAAATCAATCGCGCGGGCCATGGGTAAAAGTTTTATTCGTGCTTCGCTTGGTGGAATTCGTGACGAAGCTGAAATTCGTGGTCATCGCCGAACTTATGTTGGTGCTATGCCTGGTCGCATTGTTAAAGGTCTTAAAGACGCCAAATCCATGAATCCAGTTTTTATGTTGGATGAAATCGATAAAATTGGTGCCGATTATCGCGGCGATCCATCAGCAGCTTTACTTGAAACTCTCGACCCTGAACAAAATCGAGAATTTGCCGATCATTATCTAGATTTTCCTCTCGACTTATCAAAAGTCTTCTTTATTTTAACTGGCAATGATATTTCCACCATTCCTGGTCCTCTTCGTGATCGTTTAGAAATCATTAATTTTTCTGGTTACACTCAAGACGAAAAATTCCATATTGCCAAAAATTATTTAATTAAAAAAGAGCTTAAAGCTAATGGTTTAAAAGAAAACAATATTGCCGAAATTAAGGACGAAACCATTAAGTTTATTATTGATAAATACACCAGAGAAGCTGGTGTCCGTGGTCTAGAAAGAACTTTCGCCTCCCTTTTTAGAAAAGCTGCCAAAAAAATTATTGTTAATCGTGTTAATAAAGTTGATTTAAACGATCCGTCTATAATTAAAAAATTTTTAGGCCCAGAAAAATTTACCTCAACTTCGAAAGGTAAAAAAGATGAAATTGGTCAGTCTACCGGTTTGGCCTGGACTTCTGTTGGTGGTGACATTTTATTTATCGAAGTTAATGTTATGCCAGGTAAAGGTCAATTAATTTTAACTGGAAAACTTGGTTCAGTCATGAAAGAATCATGCCAAGCTGCTCTTTCCTTTATTCGCAGTCAGGCTCAAGAGTTTGGAATCAAACAAGATTTTCATAAAATCGATATTCACATTCACGTTCCAGAAGGTGCCACTCCCAAAGATGGTCCCAGCGCTGGTGGTGCTATCACTACTGCGTTAATTTCTGCTCTCAGAAAAGTTGCTGTTCCTCGTGATGTCGGTATGACCGGTGAGATTACCCTTCGTGGAAATATTTTAGAAATTGGCGGTCTTAAGGAAAAATCTATTGCTGCCCATCGTGCTGGATTAAAAACAATTTTTATCCCAAAAGACAACGAAAAAACTCTGATCAATATTCCAAAAGAAGTTAAAAAGGACATTAAATTCATTCCTGTTTCTCACTATTCAGAAATCTATAAAAAGATTTTTAAATAATTTCAAAAAAAACGGCAAGGATTTTTGTGTTTTTAAAAACACAATATCCTTGCCTAAAGATCATTTAAATCTTGGATCAACCGGCATTTCTTCCTCTGGTACTACTCCCATATTATCGAAAGAAAAATTTTCTGTAACCTCACCAACAGGCCACCAATAGCCTTCGGTTTTTTTATCACAACAATTTTCACAACAAACATAACCTTCTTTTGTTGGAATATAGACAGATCCAGGCAGAGCATTTTCCATTGGGATTACTCCGACCTTACTTCCCATCAGTATGGAATCGCCACAATTACAGCAACAGGTCATAAGCCGTTCAAAACAATCCAAACAAAAAAGAGGACTGTCACTTGTTGTTTCAAATATTACCTTTTCCTTTTTTCCTCCAATAATTATTTCTCTCTCACCCAATGGAAATGTTGGATGACCACATTTAGGCATTAATTTCCGAACGCGCTTCACTCCGAAAATATTCCTTTTATCAAACAAATCTTATCCCTCCTCATCAATCATAAAACTTTGTTTCTACTCCTGAACTCGTCAAATAACCGTCTATTTTACGGCCATGGCGACAGTGTTTTCTAAAACAAGAAACCAATTTTCCATTATGGATTACAAAATGACTTTTAACATTTAAAAATTCTATAGGTTGCAATGTTATGGGATCACCAGGGATAATCGACTTTCCACATGAGCCACATTTAATCATTCCGCTTATATGGCACCAATTTTTACACCAAGTCTTAAACTTTCTTAAAAAGTCTAACAAACCAATCCCTTCCTTTCCGATCCAATTTTATAAATTTTAAAGATCAACCCAACACCCTTTTATACCACCCAAAAATACAAATATCAATTTTCTACATTCTTTCCACTGTTTTTATTCCCAACAAACTTAAGCCGGTTTTTAAAACATTGGCTGTTGTTTTAGTTAAAAATATTCTAAATACTTCTTCTTTTTGATCAATAATTCTATTTTTGGCATAAAATTCATTATATTTTCTTGCCACTCCCAACAAATACTCTGCAATCACAGAAGGGGAGAATCGCTCAGATGCCTCAACAATTTTTTCTTCAAATCTATAAAATTCCTTAATTAAGGCCATTTCATCATCATTAATATCTTTCGGAATTTCATTAATATTTTTTTGTTCATCAATTTCGGTTTTACTCAACACACTTTGACATCGGGCATAGGTATATTGCAAATAAGGCCCAGAATCACCATCTAAACTCATAATTTGATCCCAATCAAAAATTACATCTTTTTTGGGATCACTACTTAAATCATTAAATTTAATTGCTCCAATCGCCACAGCCTCAATAGTTTCTTTATCATTTTTTGGTGCCACTTCTTTTGCCCTTTCCATTGCTTTATCGATCACATCCGATAAATGAATAGTATCTCCCTTCCTGGTTGAAAATTTTCCTGTTGTCCATCGAATCAATCCATGAGCCACGTGTATCATTCCGTCACTTGGATACCAGCCCATTAGTTTGGCAGTTTCGAAAACTTGTCGAAAATGTAATTGTTGATCAGCCCCAACCTCGTAAATTATCAAATTTGGTTTCCAATTCTCCATTCTATATTTGATTGTGGCCATATCACGGGTAAAATACGTAGTTGTTCCATTTGATTTTTGCAACATCGCTGGTGGCATACTTGCCCCGCCACTGCGTGGGTCATCAAACTCTATTATTGTTGCGCCTTCACTTTTTTTCGTAATTCCTTTGTCAATAATTTCTTTAGTTATTTCTTCCAGACTTTCTTCATAAAAACTTTCACCATGAACAAAATCAATATGCACATCCAATAATCCATAAACTTTTTCAAATTCGATCATCGAGATATCAATACATTTTTGCCAAATTTCTCGAGCTTCTTTATCTCCTTTTTCCAATTTTGCAAACCAATCTCTTCCTTCGTCAATTAATTTTTCATCAGTTTCTGCTTTTTTATGAAATTTCACATACAATTTTTCCAAATCTTCAATTGTCAAATCATTTAAATCTTTTTCATTCCATTTTTTAATTGCCGCCACCAACTTTCCATATTGTGTTCCCCAATCACCAATATGATTATCACCAATACAATTCCATCCCAAAATTTTATAAATATTATAAATAGCTTGTCCAATATTTGTCGATCGTAAATGTCCAATTCCAAAAGGTTTAGCAATATTAGGTGCCGAATAATCAATCACCATTGTTTTTCCTTTTCCATATTCGTTTAATTTATTTTTAAATTCAATTTCATAATTAATATTTTCCGCTTCTTTAATTAAAAATTCTGGCTTTAAATAAAAATTAATAAATCCTGCTCCAGCTACTCCAACTTTTTCCACCAAATCATTTCGATCAAGACTGTTTACTATTTTTTGAGCCAATTCTTTTGGGTTAGTCTTTTCTTGTTTTGCCAAAACCATGGCAATATTTGTTGAATAATCTCCAAAACTTACATCAGCAGGATGTTCAACTTTTATTTCTTCCTCAATTACTGGCAATTTCAAATCCCTGCAACTTTCAAGAATTATTTTTTTAATTTCTTCTGCAACTTTCATATTAAAAAACCTTTGAACCAACCGGTAAATCTTTATCTAACAAAAGCATACTCATACTTTCACCATTTTCATCTTCAGCCCCAAATATCATGGCTTGCGATTCTTCACCCATAATTTTTCTAGGAATAATATTTGTCACAAAAACTGTTTTTTTGCCAACCAAATCAGCCGGGGAATACCATTTTTTAATTCCAGAAAAAACATTTCGTAAATTTTCTTCACCAAAATCAACCTGAAGTCTTAACAGTTTTTCACTGCCTTCAACTTCAACAGCTTCCTTGATCTCACCAATCTTAAATTCAACTTTGGCGAATTCATCGTATTTAATTTGATCCATGGCTAATTTTATCAAAAAAGATGCCCAAATGTGTTATCCTTGCTTACAACCCTCATTATTAATTAAAAAATTTTTTTATGATTAATCTCGATACTTCCATTTTTAAATCTTATGATATTCGTGCTATCTACCCCACCCAAGCCGACGAAGAATTAGCCGAAAAAATTGGTCGCGGTTTTGCTAAATATTTAAATTTTCCCAGCAAAGTTATTGTCGGTCGTGATGGTCGTGTTTCAGGTGAATCAATGAAAAATGCCTTAATTCAGGGTTTAATTAAAGTTGGGGTCAATGTTATTGATATCGATTTAGCCTCCACTGATTCCTTTTATTATGCTTGTCAAACTCGCGATCTTCCCGGTATTACTGTCACCGCCAGCCATAACCCCAAAGAATATACCGGTTTCAAAATGGTCAAAAAAATTCCTGAACTTCTATCTGGTGATGCTGGAATTAAAGAAATTAAAGAATATATTCTAAACGATGATTTGCCAGCTGATTCCGCCACCGTTGGAACAGTTGAAATCCAAAATATCCGACAAGAATTCGTTGATTATGTTTTATCTTTAATCGATATTTCTAAAATTAAAAATTTCAAAATCCATGCCGACACTGCCAATGGTATGGTTGGTCCATTTTTAGAATTAGCTTCACAAAAACTTCCAACTGTTGAATTTGTAAAAATGTTTTGGGACATTGATGGTAATTTTCCAAATCACGGGGGTGATCCATTATTAGCCGAAAACAGGGCAGAAATTCAAAGTCGAGTTCCATCTGAAGGCAGCGATTTAGGAATTATGTTCGATCCCGACGGTGACAGATTTTTTGTTATCGACAAAAAAGGCCGTTTCATTTCTGGTGATTTCATGACTGCAATTCTTGCCAAATATTTTATTAAAAAACATCCAGGTTGCAGTATTGTTTATGACATTCGCGCTTCCAAAGTTGTTCCTGAAACCATTCTTGCTTGTGGTGGAATTCCGCTAGCCAATCGTGTTGGCCACACCCACATTAAAGCTCGCATGAAACAGGAAAATGCCTATTTTGGAGGTGAAGTTACCGGCCACTATTATTTTAAAGAATTCTTTTTATGTGACACAGGACTAGTAACTTTTATCTATCTCCTCGATTTTCTATCGACTATCGATAAACCCTTTGAAACCATAATCGATGAAATGTTGGCTAAATATCATATTTCTGGTGAAATAAATTCAAAAGTTGCCGATGTTTCAAGTGTTTTAACTAAACTTGAAGATAATTATGGTTCAAAAACAGTCACCCCAATCGAACGAATGGATGGTTTAACTTTCGAGATGGGCGATTGGCGTTTTAATATTCGTTCATCAAACACCGAACCACTTCTTCGTCTTAACCTTGAAGCCAACACTGAAGAAATTATGGCCCAAAAACGCGATGAAGTTCTAAGTATTATTAACGGATAGTCTATGTATCAACCGTCTTTAAAAATACTAGATAATTATGCCGATGTTTTGGTTAATTTTGCCCTAAATCATGGTCACGGAATTAAAAAAGGCGAAGTTGTTTTTCTTCAAGTGCCAGAATCTGCTAAACCACTTTTGAGATCACTTCAAAAATTCGTTTTAAATGCTGGAGGCCACGCCATTATTCAATATTTACCAGATGAAATGTCTCGCGATTTTTTTGAATTAGCTTCTGATGATCAACTGAAATTTTTCCCTACCGCTTTTTTAAAAGGTCGTGTTAAACAAGCAGATCATTTTTTAATGGTTTTAGCCGAAACCAACTATCATGAGCTTGAAGGTATCGACCCCCAAAAAATCATGGAGCGAAATCAGGTTTTTAAACCATACAAAGATTGGCGCGATGCCAAAGAAAATAAAGGTAAACTAACCTGGACCATCGGTCTTTATGCCACTCCGGCCATGGCCAAAGAAGCCAATTTGACTTTAAGAGAATCATGGCAACAAATTATTAAGGCCTGTTTTTTAAATAACCAAAACCCGGTTGAAAAATGGCGTCAAATTCAAAAACAGTCTAATCGTCTTCGTCAAAAATTAAATAAATTAGAAATTGTAAAAATTAATATCAAAGCTAAAGACACCGATTTAAACATTGGTATTGGTGAAAATCGTCAATGGCTTGGTGGTGATGGTAATAATATTCCTAGTTTTGAAATTTTTACTTCTCCTGATTGGCGCCAAACCAATGGTTACATTTTTTTTGATCAACCACTTTATCGTCAAGGCAATTTAATTAAAAATATAAAATTAACTTTCAAAAATGGTCTTGTTGTTGATGCTCAGGCTGGTTATGGAGAAAAGTTTTTAAAACAATTAATCAAAGTTGAAAACTCGGACAAGATAGGGGAATTTTCTTTAACCGACAAACGTTTTTCTAAAATCAATAAATTTATGGCCGAAACTCTTTACGATGAAAATTTTGGTGGATTATTTGGTAATACTCATATTGCTCTTGGTTCATCGTTTAAAGATGCTTGTTCTCAAAAAATAAACAAATTAACACCAAAAGATTGGCAGGATTTAGGTTTTAATGATTCAGCTGTTCACACCGATATTATCGCCACCACCGACCGTACCGTTACCGCCACTCTAAAAAACGGCAAGGAAATTGTTCTCTATAAATCTGGTAGATTTCAAATTTAAAAATTCATTTATAATAAACTATGTCTAAAGATAAAATAATTACAATTTCCCTTATAATTATTTTTGTTTTAGCTTTTTATTTTTTAACTAAAAAACCGAGTAGTATGGAAAATAAAGATTCCAATTCTACTCCAAATTCACAAACTATGACCACTCTTCCTCCATCCAAAGTTACCGAATTAAAAATTGAAGATATTAAAGTCGGAACTGGCAGTGCTGTTAAATCTGGCGACACTGTTTCTATAAATTACATTGGCACTCTTGAAGATGGTACAAAATTCGACAGCTCCTATGATCGAAACCAGCCTTTTGAAACCCAAATTGGTGTTGGTCAAGTTATTGAAGGTTGGGACAAAGGTGTTGTTGGTATGCAAGTTGGCGGTAAAAGAAAATTAACCATCCCTTACCAAATGGCCTATGGTGAAAATGCTTATGGTCCAATTCCTGCAAAAGCCACTCTCATATTCGAAGTCGAATTAATGGCAATCAAATAAATTTTTAATCAACAAAAAATGCCGACAGTTGTCGGCATTTTTATTATTCAAACTTATTTTTATTTATAAATAATCTTTGCTGAAGATTTTAAATTACTAAACCAAGTACTAAGAGATGTGTTTTTTGCTTGAGTCTCAAGCTGCTCCTTGGCCAACGTTTGCAACTCACTTTCAGTCTTTCCTGTTGGTAAATAAGCTTTATTCTCCTTTAAAAATGCATCAATTTGTTCTTTTGTAATTTCAGCACTAGGAGAAGCTAAAGCCTCAGCAATTTTTTGAGCACGAATTTGTGACACAACTTCTTCTTTTGTTACACCCTGTGCTTTCATAGCTTCTTCCAAGGTTGACCCTTGAGCCTTAATTTGTTCTTCAATTGCAGACAACCCTTTATCAATTTCTTCTTGTTTAACAATAATCCCCTTATTTTTAGCTTCGCCATTTATTAAAGCATCTTGAACCATTTGATTAAGAACCACTTGTTTATCCTGTTTTTGTAATTGTTTAATGTATGAGTATCTATAAATTGGTTTTCCATTTACTGTTGCCACGACTCCAAATTTATAAAAACAACCACCAATCAAAGCTAATAAAACAACTAAGCCAATCAAATGACAAGCTGCTACTTTTGATATTTTTTTGGTTAAAACTTTTTTCTTTGGCAATTTCTTTTCAACCACATCTTTAACATCAACAACTTCTTTAACTGACTTTTTGTTTGTTTTTTTGATCATCTTTTTCATAATTATTTATAATATCATTTATTTTTTAAATTATCATTAATCAGCACATTTTCACCACTTTTTAAAATAATTTCAGAACACAAATTGAAAACATAATGATCATATTCTAATGAAACCGGCTCTTTTTCATTCTTATATAATTCTTGTATTTCATGATATCTTTGCAGAAACCATAAATATGCTTCAGTTAAAGAAATTTCTTTTTTGAAAAAATAATTAATTCTATCAATAGTTCTTGTTGGTAAATATCTTATATCTTCTGACACATTAATTTTTTTATCTCTAATAAAGGTTTGAGTTATTAAATCCAACTCTCTTTGAGTTAGTCTTAGATGAGAATGTTTAAAACCATATTCTCCAGGGTTTTTATTCTCATCATAATATTGTTTTTCTTTATCGAAACAAACTACTCCTCGACTTATTCCAGTTTTACACGTAGATATATAATTTTTAATTTGTCTTCTTATTTCACCTCTAATTTTTCTGCTTAATTTTGGTGTTTGTCCCATTTCAATCGCCACAGTTTTACGTGCATCTTGATATAATAATTCATTTCCGCAAACAAACATAGAATTCAACACTCGATCTGGATATGTTAGTGTAGAAATTCCATCAACCAAAGACAGAATATGCTGACCAATAATCATTCCTTTTGGTATTCCATTTTCTCCTACAAAAAAGAAATTTTTGTATTCTTTTCCCCCAGTCTCACTTTCAAATTTATTAACAATTTCATTTAAATTAAGTCGCTGTTTCCTGTCTTGATCCTGTACATAAATTATCTCAGTAGAAGATTGATTGTGTTTTTCTCCTTTTCCATCGCTTCCAACCGCAATTGCGCAAATACCATTTTCTTTCAAAAAATCAGAAATAGGTTCAAGAGTTTCTCTATTTTTTTGAATAAATCCACCATTCATATCGGCCAAATAATTAGCATATTCTAGTGGCGCAAGTTTAAAGCAATTAGTTTCCTTAGGCACAAAAACGAGTATAACATGTGTCCTTAGGTTAAACAATTTTTTTCTAAATATAATCATTCATAAACACCAAGTGTTCACTATGTTTTTGAACCTTAGCATTAAGATTTAGATATTAAATACGATATTACTAATATAACTCATAATAATCATTATTATGATATAATACATCATATGTCAGAAAAATTTATCCCACAAAATTTTCAACCAGAAAGTGTTTCTGGAGGCAGAAATGGGAACTTTATAATGGTTAATAAAGATCAAGATCTGACTAATTTAGTAAAACAACAAATTCCTTTTATTAAAGACTTGAGAGATGACCCAAATCATGAACTTCCTAATGAATTACATAGACAAAAACTGTTACAGGAAAGAGCTACTGATATTGCATCATGTATAGGACAAGTTTCATACGGTGTATTTCTTCCGTCATATTATCAAAAGCTTTTGGAAATAAAAACGAATCACCCTGAATCAAAAGATCACTGTGCCCTTTTAATTGGCGCTATGAGTATTGAGACTATTACCGAATTCATCGGTACAGTCCAGTCGGTTTTTCCAATGGCGAAATGTTCATTGATTGATATAGACGATAGACTGTCTCATTTAACAAAAGAAATATCATCTTTTCAAATAATGGATGGATTAAACACTTCTTTTTCTGATAATAAATTTGATTCAATTCATACAAATATGCTTTTAAATCATCTTGTTGACAATAAAAAAAGATCAAGCGGATCACTCCCAAAACTTTTTAAAGAAGTCATTAGAACACTTAAGCCTGGTGGAAAAATAATAATGGTAGAAAATAATTTGGAGGGATATAGTATAAATAATCTAGGTAATTTATTAACCGGGATAGGTTTTAACAAAATCCGTATCGGTCCTAGCAAAAGATTTAAATATCCGCTTGATTTTGATCGTTTTATGAGAAGTAGTGGTGGTAATCACCAACTCATGAAAAAAGGCGATTTTATAGAAGATGATAGGGTACTTTCAATCACAGCTATCAAATAATTTAAGTCTAGGTAGGTAAACTTCTGTGTATTGAAATTATTCTCAACAAAAAAATAAGGGCCCTTGTAAATTATTTTGATATAAATATCTCAATAGTCTACTCAGACCCTGGTTTTCTCTTTTTGTTATCCTTGTTTTTACAAATTTATCCTTTCACCATCATTCATTACTTCTTCCATCTTTTCCTTTGCAATTGAAATCAACACTCCTACCATAACCCAGGAAAGCAATTCATCACGGTTCCATTTCAATCCTGACGCAGTAACTATCCAACCATCGTAGTTCATTCCTCCGGAATACTTTGTATCGCCTGATTCCAGTAGATATGGTTGGAATTGTTGTATATAGTGGTTGCAATGACCGCCATTTTTTAAACATACATTAGCCTTATTCTCGGCAATTTCTATATATTTTTTAATTGGCGCATTTACTAAGCACTCACACATAATGGCATCACTTAAACAGACACCATCCCTTACTTTAATTGGGTCAAGGATTGTTATTGCGACAGAGCTGTGCTTCTCGTCACATAAAAAAGGAAACATTGAAAGTGTGATTTCCAAAGCCCTTTCAATTTCACTTTTCCCTATTAAAGCGCTTTTACTTCCATAAAACATAATTTCTTTACTTACAAGTGACAAAATTATCACTCCTTTCCAATTTTAGAATTTGAATGTGCAAAAAGAGAAAACAAAAATTAAAAACAAAAAAGCTTTTTACATTTTTATTTTTAAGTAGGGAATTATAACAATAACCAAGTAATAATACAACATTATAAGACTTTAGTGACCCAGACATTCAGGAAAGGTCTAATAAATTCTATTCACTACTCATCATATAGAGAATATAATTAAGCATTAATTTAGAATTTTGGCAAAAAAAAGTGTTGCAAACAAAATTGTACATAATGTACGTTTTTTGTTCACAACACTAAATTAGTAGAAAATTTCTACAAATATTTTTCCTTAAAAAATCCAAGAGCCATATTTATTGCCGGTATTTGATGTTGAATAAAATTTGGTATTTTATTCAATTCTTCGACATCATACCATCCAGCACCTTCTGGCAATTTTGTGTTTTCATCAATTTTTCCTAAAAATATTTGGCACATTTCTGGTCCACGAGCCGAAATTCTCCCTGGAACGATTACGCCTACTAGTTCAGGGGCAGTAATAAATCTCATCCCAATCTCTTGTTTTTCAATTCGTTCAAAAACACCATTATTGGGATTTTTGTCTTCTCTGAAATAGTCAGCTCTTCTCAAAGCACCACCAGGAGAATGAATCATTCCAGGCCAAACAATATCATCCTTTGGTCTAGGAATTAATAAGACCTGAGTCATATTTTTGTGTTGCCGAAGAATAACTGTTTCTAAAACAGGTATTGGCAGCATTCCAGCCAGTACTGTAAATAATTCTGTCGGTATTTTACCACCATCCCATTTTTTAAGAATTCTAACCACTTCTTCAACATCATCTTTCGTAAAACCACTAATCATCTCTTCCATTCGAAACATTCCTCCTTCATTTTTTTAGAAAATTATTGAATCAACCCAAATTGTTTAAGAGCTATATAATTTGACGCAATTGCCAAAGTATACAGACATTTTATATTAACAAAGGTAGAAAGTCAATATTATAAGATAATTTGGTGACCCTACGGGGAATCGAACCCCGGTTGGCGGAATGAGAATCCGCTGTCCTAACCGCTAGACGATAGGGCCAGATGTTGTAAAATTAATTAGATGTATTTTACCAAATATAGCTCTTATTTTAAGCTTATAGCTTTAACAATACTTTCTTCTGTTTGTTTTTGGTTGATTTTTTATTTTAACGTCCCAGGAAAAATAGGTTTCAATAATGTTTCCCTGGAAACTGTTTTTTTTAATTACGATGGCCCTAACTACATGGTCATTAGTAAATGTGGTTACAACAAAAATTGTATTGGTCCAAATTTTTCCTTGCCTCAACCTCTTGAATATTACCCCGCCCATTTGCCTGGCTATCCCATGATGATAACCTTTTTTTCCAATTTTACTTCCACCCCCAAAGCCATGCTTTTTACCACTCTTATTGGCTCGATTTTTTTATCACTAATTTTATTTAAATTTTTTAAATTTTTTTTAAATAAAAAGAAAGCTTTTTGGCTTTCAGTTCTTTTTATTTTTTTCCCTGCTCGATTTTTTATTCTACGACAAATTGGTGCCCCAGAAACTTGGTTTCTAGCCACTATTATTGCTTCTATTTTTTATTTTAAAAAAGGAAAATATTTACCAGCCGCCATTTTTGCTGCTCTGGCTCAGAGTTTAAAAAGTCCAGGAATTCTCTTATTCGTTTCCTATGGAATTATCGCTATTTACGATTTAATTAAAACCAAAAATTTTTGGTCAGTTTTCAAAAAATACTTCTGGTTTGTTTTGACTCCCATTACCATCCTTCTAATTTTTAACCTTTATCGAATTCAAACAGGGGATTTCTGGGCCTATTTTCATAGTGGCGACAATTTTCATCTAAACGCTTTGCCATATTTGGTTTTCATTAGTGCTAAATCTTGGATCAATACTATTTGGCTTGAAGATGTTATTTATATTTATTTAATCGCCATTTATGGAGTTTATCGTTTATTTAAAAAATATAAATTCGACATTATTGCCATGTTTCCGGCAATTTTTACACTAGCCACTCTCTTTGTTGCTCACCGCGATATCAGCCGTTATATTGCTCCAATTTACCCTTTTTTATTACTCGCTTTTGCTAAATTTTTAAATAAAAAATCCATAAAAATTATTTTTCTAATTCTTCTTCCAGCCATAATTCTTTATGGTATTAATTTTGTCGCTGGCAATGTCGCCCCCATCGCCGACTGGGGTTCGTATCTTTAAGTCAAATAAATCTTATCGTTCTCTTGCACAATCAAATCTCTCATCAACATCATTGAAATTGTTGTTGAAACTTCACTTACCGGTGATTTAATCTTTTGGCACAATTCATCAATTGTCATTGTCTCATTTTCTAAAATCGACACAATTTGTTTTTCTAAATCAGATAAATCACTATAATCCTTAAACAAATTTTGTTGATCAGGGCAATGTTTTGAGTTTCCTAGAATATCTCCAACACCAGCAACCAATTTTGCCCCACCACTTTGAATTAACCAATTAGTTCCTTCGGCCACTTTAAAACCAATTTGGCCAGGAATGGCAAAAATTGGCCGTTGTTGTTTTAAGGCCAATTTGGCTGTAATCAAACTTCCCGATTTCAATCCAGCTTCGACAATCAAAACTCCAATTGTCGATAATCCCGACACAATTCTATTTCGTTGGGGAAAGCTCCACAAAGTTGCCTTAAAATCAGGTTCATATTCTGAAATAACCAATCCATCTTTTTCTAAAATTTCTGTATAAAGTTTATCGTTTTCATTTGGGTACAATTCATCCAATCCGCTTCCCAAAACCGCCACTGTTTTTCCACCTAAATTAAGGCAACTTTTATGAGCTTGGCTGTCAACTCCATACATAAATCCTGAAATTATGGTTATTTTTTGAGCCACCAATTCTGGCATAAATTTTTCAATCACTTCTCGTCCATATCGACTCATACTTCGGCTTCCCACCACTGCTAGTGTTTTTTTAAAAATTTCATCATTCCAATTTCCTCGATAAAATAATTTTTCCGGACACCCGCTAATTTTTTGCAAAGATTTAGGAAAATCTTTTTTCTCAATAATTTTTATTTCCCACTTTTTCCATTCAAACATAAACATTTTCATAATGATTAATTCTTAAAATTTCTTTACCTTCATCCGTGACCATACATACTGCGTCAATTCTAAATTTTTCAAATCGTTTAATTTTTTTCTTTTCCAAAACCAAATAACTTTCAGCCACTCTTTTTATTTGTGACAATTTTTTCTTATTAATCATCTCTTCTGGAGTTCCAAATTTATCACCGACTTTCAATTTCACTTCCACAAACACCAACCAATCTTTATCAGTCATTATTAAATCAATTTCTCCAATTTTATTTTCATAATTCATTTCTATTAATCCAAATCCTTTTTTCAGCAAAAACTCGAGAGCTTTTTCTTCCCCATTTTTCCCTTTATTATAATTTTCTTTTTTATACATATTTATGAAATTTCCCTTGTTCTATATTGCAGTGCTTCCGCCACATGAAATTCTTTAATTATTTCGCAATTTTCCAAATCAGCGATTGTTCTTGATACTTTTATTAACCTAAAATAAGATCGAGCCGACAATGCAAATTTATTAACTGCCTGTTTTAAGAGTAAATTTGCTTCACCACTCAATTTAACAAATTCCTTTAAATGACTGTTTTTCATATCAGAATTACTATGAATATGACCCAATTTTTTAAATCTTTCACTTTGGATTTTTCTTGCTTCAATTACTCTTTTTTTAATTTCCACTGATTTTTCACCACTCGCTTTTTCCTTATCAATCATTAAATTATTCACATCCACAGCCGGCACTGTTAAATGCAGGTCAATCCTATCCATTATTGGTCCTGATAATTTTTTTTGATAATTCAAAATTTGATGAGCGCTACATTTACACTCCTTTTTTGGATCACCCAAATGTCCACACGGGCAGGGGTTTGCGGCAGCCACCAACATAAATTGAGCTGGAAAAGTTAGTGATCCAGCCGCTCTAGAAATACAAACATAACCGTCTTCCAGTGGTTGCCTTAATGCCTCCAAAGCATTTCTGCTAAATTCTGGAAATTCATCACAAAATAAAACTCCCCGATGTGCCAATGAAATTTCTCCGGGGTGGGGGTTACTTCCACCGCCGATTAATCCAATTTGTGAAGTTGTGTGATGAGGTGCCCTAAACGGTCTTTGTCTTATCAGTGATCCACCAGGAGGAATATTCCCTGTCAATGAGTAAATTTTTGTTACTTCTAAACTTTCCTTTTCAGTTAAATTTGGTAAAATTCCCGCCATTGCCCGAGCCAACATTGTTTTTCCGCTTCCCGGTGGTCCCATCATAAAAATATTATGTCCACCAGCTGCTGCAATTTCCAAGGCTCTTTTGGCTTGGTTTTGCCCCAAAATTTCACTGAAGTCAAATTCAGGAGTGATATCATTCAAGACTTCTGTTATATCTATTGGTTTTAAGGCCGAAATTATTTTTTCGTCTCTTAAATGTCTGATTAAATTTTTTAAATTATCGACCGGATAAACATTTACCCCCTCAATTACACTAGCCTCATTGGCACTCATTCTTGGGATAAAAATGTTTTTTACACCCTCTTCTTTTGCTAAAAGTGCCAGCAAAAATACGCCTTTAGTGTGATGCAAACTTCCATCAAGTGATAATTCCCCATAAAAATAAGCCTTATCTTTAGGTAAATTTATTTCTCCAATAGCAGTAATAATTCCCATCGCCACTGGTAAATCATAAGCCGAACCATCTTTTGTTAAATCAGCCGGTGCTAAATTTACTGTAATTTTTGCCGTCGGAAATTCGATATCAGAATTAATAATTGCCGTCTTAACTCTTTCTCTGGTTTCATCAACCGATTTTCCATTCAACCCAACGATATTAAAACCAGGAAATCCTTTTTTAGCCACATTAACTTCCACTTCAACTCTCTCGCTTTTTAAACCCACATTCGCCATCGATAATATTTTTGTAAGCATGATTACAAAATACTACACTGGCAAATTATTGTTTACAATATTACAAATTAGTTTTAGGTCTATCTGGCACTTCCCAATGCTCCTCGCATCTTGCAGTATAAAAATCACCACCAGCTACTAAAATAACCGGACTTTTATAATTGGCTGGGTTCCCATCAACCAATCTTTGGGTAAAATACGCCGGTTTTCTACAAATACTTCCATCTTCATTTTCATGAACGCAAATAGCTTTTAAATTAGTCACCTTTTGAGACATGCCTAATAATTTTGGTATCGGACCAAAAGGCTCACCTCTAAAATCTTGAATTAAACCGGTCACGACAACATCTATTCCTTTTTCTTTTGCTAAATAACTAACTACTTCGACAATTTTTTCATCAAAAAATTGACCTTCATCAATAAATACTTTTTCAACCGGCTTTAAATTTTTCTTAACATATTCAACAATTTCTAAAGAATTTTCCACCACTATTGATTTAATACAGTGGCCATCATTCGTGCAAATCTCATCAGCTTTATATCGGTTATCAATTTTAGGCTTAAAAACGGCAATTTCCATTTTTGAAATTAAAGCCAAATCTATTTGTCTAACCAATTCACTGGTTTTACCAGAAAACATTGGCCCGCAAATTACTTCAATTATTCCAGTTTTCATATAATGAATTATATATTAAAAAATCCAATTTTAATCAAATATAAACCCAAATAAAACCCAAAACCATGATAAAATAGAAACATGTCTTTTCAGTTAAATTCATCTTTTCAGCCATCAGGTGATCAGCCTAAAGCCATCGATAAATTGGTCACTAATTTAAAACAGGGGATTAATCGCCAGACTTTATTAGGTGTCACCGGTTCAGGAAAAACTTTTACCATCGCTAACGTCATTCAAAAAACCCAATTACCAACTTTAGTCATTTCTCACAATAAAACTTTAGCAGGCCAACTTTATCAGGAATTTAAAGAACTTTTTCCTAATAATAAAGTTTCTTATTTTGTTTCTTATTACGATTATTATCAACCAGAAGCTTACATTCCTGCCTCCGATACCTATATTGCCAAAGAAGTTCAGATCAATGATTTAATCGACAGACTTCGTCTTGAATCAGCTTCAAATCTATTGTCTGGTAACGACAACATTATTATTGCTTCTGTCAGCTGTATTTATAACATTGGTGATCCATCAGAATTTGCCAATTTAACTTTAGACCTAAAAGTCGGCAATAAATATCCACGTCGTCAACTTTTAGAATCTTTTATTTCTCTTTTTTACTTCCGATCAGAACTAGAATTTAAACGTTCTACTTTTCGTATTCGTGGTGAGAATATAGAAATTTGGCCATCATATACTGATTCATTTTTATCTCTCGAATTTAACAACGAAACTCTAATTAAAATTATTCAACATCATCCATTAACTGCTCAAGAAAAAAATTTTGATGATTATAAACTTTTTCCGGCCAAACAATATGTCACCGGTAATAAAAATTTACCAGAAGTTTTTGAAAATATTCGTCGTGATTGCGCTAAACAAGTTGAAATGTTTAAAAAGCAAAATAAAATCTTAGAGGCCCACCGAATTGAACAGCGGGTCG
>Ga0074198_1000492_pt1 | contig 40563 bp, 39 predicted proteins | sample EPASupsiteSAE323_FD_64527 | JGI IMG/M metagenome (GOLD analysis project Ga0074198, IMG submission 64527) | Bioremediated contaminated groundwater from EPA Superfund site, New Mexico - Sample SAE3-23 | ecosystem: Environmental > Aquatic > Deep subsurface > Groundwater > Contaminated ... | reverse complement strand
TTGATTATTTGTATTCTATTTTAAAATATATGTGGCGTAAGCTTTCAACAAATATATAAAATTTTAAAATTATTTTTAAAAATTTCACAATTTATTCACGAATTTTATGGACTATACGCATCATTTTTATGATGTGAGTGGTAATTTCTTTAAACATCACAGGTAACAGTCAAATGAGCATCATGATGGCCTTGGAAGAATCGAGAAATCACTCGATTTCTAGATTGTGCCCTCAACGGCTAATCTATTATTGCGTATTCCATGCAAATTGATTAAAAGTCTTAATGTGATAAAGCAATCCTTTTAACATGGTTTTTATTTCAAAGTCGTCATTTAATAGGCTTTGCTATATCCAGTACTTTTGGTTTTTTAAATGGCAGCAGGTATTTTTCAGGTTCAACATCTATATCGTCATCTGTTGCTAGTGATGAAGAAAATGACTTTCTTCTGTCCGATCTAACGATCGTTTTTCTGTCGAAAACTTCAACTGCTTTGCCAGTTCCTTTGGAGAAAGAAGCTGAGGCGGGCATGCTCTTCTCACTTTTGGAAGTGTCGCATTTCCGTGCATTTTATTTAGATGGTCCTTCAGTTTAACATTATCCTCAAAAATATTATAAAACGTGTGTAAAATAGCTATAAATATAATTAACGAAGAACTTATTAGAAATATGAAAACACCTTTTTGAATGGATACTTGATAATATATGTCTTGATTTAAATCGGGAATAATTACGGCTATGGCAGAAAAGACGAAACCTCCAAGGTATACGTATTTGTTGCAAAGATAGGATGATATGGTTCTCATGAAACTTTTATTATTATCTATGCATAATGCAGAATTGTTAGTATTCATCTAGCAACCATGCCTATATTACCTTATTGCGTTAGGTGTAACTAAATAAAAAGCTTTCTACGTATTTAATTCCAAATCAGTTTCTATACTGAGAAGTCCAAACATTACGGCCAATAAATAAAATATTATAAAGAAGCGCATATGGAAATTGCAAGCAGGAATTGCTCAATGTTCAAAGAATCACAAATGCCTCTACTGATGGACATGCCTCGTGCACTTCTTAGACTGCATAGTCATTCCTGAAGCATTCATAGTACGTAACGTCTGTTTAAATCGCGCAAGAATTTTAGTACTGAAATGAGGTAAAATTGATATTAAACAGCTCAGAAAACTCTACAGAATTACTGCCTGCAAAATGCCTCAAATGGGGCCACGGCGATTTGAACGCCGGTCACAGGACCCCCAGTCCTGTAGGATACCAGGCTACCCTATGGCCCCGCACGGCGAATGGTAGGATGCAGAAGTGGCATATAAGGATTTCCCATCGCCCATGCAGAAGCCTTTGCTCCTGCCTTCGCTGAGAGGGTAATGGACTGTGATATGCTTCGGCTGTCTGGGTGAAGGAAATTCGGCGTGTCAGAGATACGGATTGGAGCATAAAAGGATTCACTGATTTCGAACCACTCTTAACAGGTTTCGCCGCTACTTTAAGGGCCTGGGCGGAAGAGTGGCCAAAATTGAAGGCTGCTTGGGAAATGTTGATCGCAGTCTTAAGTTTGCCAAAACCGACCGGCCATTGGATCGGGATTGAGAACGCTTCAGGAATCACCTGGCTAGAAGGAAAGCTTCGCGATCCACGAAGATATCAGGACAATCAATACAATCAGGACAACCATGCGCTTAGGGCTAATCATGCGATGCTGGTGGAAAACTCGAATTTGAACGCCTGGAGATCAAAAGCCGAATCCGTGCTGCTTTGACCGCCACGATGCAGGATCTCATGAATTGTCCGTATTGGCCAAAATTGTCACGGCTTAACCTGTCAGGCATTTTCAGGTTAGCCGGACAATTGTTTCATCTCTTATTGGCCACCATCCGATTGGTTACATGAGTTGAGCAATAACCACAACGACCAGGAAGAGACCGGCCAAAATGGCGACGATGTTCTTGGTGTCCGGCCTATTGACTCCATATGCTTTGCCATTTTTTGGCTTCCTGTTATAAATCGCTTCAGTGGCTTTCGAGTATTGCATCATTTGATCGGTTATTCCAGTCACAGCCATTTATTTCACCTCAGTTCAGTTTCCAATTTCTATCTGATGCTTTTTTTCCTATTTTACCTTTATGGCCAATTAGGAAAAAGGGTAAATACCTATAAAATATCATTATTGGCCAGTGACAGAAACAGGAGTGTGAAAATAACATGAGGCTTGGTCAACAGGAAATAGGCGTGTACCCTCTTTGGATCGGATTGTTATTGATTGTAATTGTCGTAGCACTTCTATTCGGTCTTTGAGGAAAATCGGTGAAAAAACTTGACAAAAGGAACAAGAGATGCTCTAATAATCATTCTATTGGTGTCTGCCATCATTATTTGGTGGTGGGCAATGATTAGGCCATACTAAAGACGCTCTGATGAGCTGGTCTCTGAAAAGTTATATTAGTTCTTTTTTATTTAAATTGTATCAAGCTTATAGAAATTAAAACTATTTTATAAAATAGCAGGGGGGGGTGGGGAGCATGGCGAACTTCTCCGTCTCAGGAAGCGCGCCTAGCCGTTCTTCACTGCCACGTACATCATCCAGCCCCCAACCACCGCGCTTATCCCGAAGAGCGCCAGGCCCTGTATCTCGAAGCCCGCCGGAACATCATTTATGGCCACCAGACCCATGATCAGGCTCCCGGCCCCGATCAGGGCCACGCCGACCCTGGCCGAGAAAACATAAGCGATGAAGCCGAGGGCAATGAGCGCCGCGGCCACCAGCAGCGGCGGAGAGAACAGTGGGATGTTTATGATCATGCATGAGACTCCCGGCGCGAGAATACTTATAGTTTATCAATAGGCGATCTCAATTCTTGCCCGAACAAATCTTTGCCCATTTCGCTAATTATTTACCGGATGCCGGCATACTGGCGAGAATGAAGCGCATTTACATGGATCACTCCGCCACCACCCCCGTGGCCCCGGAGGTCTTGGAGGCCATGCTGCCATTCTTTTCCGGGAAATTCGGCAATGCCAGCAGTCTGCACAGCTTCGGCCTGGAGGCCAAAGAGGCCCTGGAAGCCTCCCGAGAGAAGGTGGCGAAGCTTCTGGGTGCTAATGCAGAGGAGATCATCTTCACCTCCGGCGGCACGGAGTCCGACAACCTGTCCCTGAAGGGCATCGCTCTCCGTAGCCGCGAGAAGGGCAGGCACATCATCACCACCGTCATCGAGCACCCGGCAATCCTGGAGACGTGTAGAAAGCTGCAAAAGGACGGATTCGAGGTTACCTACCTCCCCGTGAACGCAGACGGCCTGGCCGATCCCGCGGCTCTTGAGGCGGCCATTCGCAAAGACACTATTTTGATCTCGGTCATGCATGCCAACAACGAGGTCGGGACCATCCAGCCGCTGGAGGAGATCGGCAAGATCGCTGCGGAAAAAGACATCTGCTTCCATACCGACGCCGTGCAGAGCGTCGGCAAGATCGAGACAAAGGTGAACGACCTCGGCGTCGATCTGCTCTCGCTCTCCGCGCACAAGTTCTACGGGCCCAAGGGCGTGGGCGCTCTGTACGTGCGCAAGGGCACCAGGCTTGAGAGCATCGTGCAGGGCGGCGGCCACGAGCACGGCCTGCGCTCCGGAACGGAGAACGTGGCGGGCATCGTGGGCCTGGCCCGGGCTGCAGATCTCGCATCCGAGATCATGGCTTCAGAGGCGGAGAGGTTGACGCATCTGCGCGACCGGCTGGCCAAACTGGTTCTGGAGAAGGTCAAGGATGCCTGGATTAACGGCTCCATGACCAAGAGGCTGCCCGGCAACCTGAACTTCAGCTTCAAGTACGTGGAGGGCGAGTCGCTTCTGCTCTTTTTGGACGCAAAAGGCATCGGTGTCTCCACCGGCTCGGCCTGCTCCTCCAAGAAGCTGGAGCCAAGCCACGTGCTGCTCTCGCTGGGCCTCAAGCCGGAGGAGTGCCACGGCTCACTGAGGATCACTATGGGCCGCTCGAATACCGGAGACGATGTGGACTATGTGGCGGCAAGCATCGCCGAAGCTGTGGCGCGGTTCAGGAGCATTTCGGCGCTCGGCAGATAGGACCGGAGAGATCGCTCAAGACTGTGTGTGTAGGGGGCAGGGCGCATTCCTGTCCTGCTCCGTTTCTTTTTCGGGCAAGCGGTGCCTTTGGATTAATTTTTCAATTCCTAACGATAATTATTGATTTCTGCAAGTGCCGCTGATCATCTCCTTCTGCAAGTATTCTGCGGGTATTTTTTATTATTGATATCTCCACCTATCATCATTTGATATTATGAATTTGTCTGTAAGTAATAATAAATAGATCTTTTGTGAATTCATTTTCAATTAATATTACTTCAACCAAAATCATTATTAAACTAGAGCAAGAGACAATATTTGATTCGCACTAATCATGAAGATTCCCGTGTATTATTATCCTGGAGGTACTGCAAATGAAGATTGTAACCATAACCTGGAGCAGCGAGCTGCCCCTCTTGCTGCAAGGTGCCAAAGAGATCGGCGTGGATCTGGAGGCCTGGTCTTCCTCCCAGTTCGCCGATCCCGCAGATCTGGAAAAATGCCTGAAATCCCTCAAAGAAGCAAACCTCATCCTGCTTCATCCCTCCAGCGAGGCCTGCTGGGATGAGATAGTCCCCGCCCTGGAGTCCAAACCCATTGCGCCCGTCATCTCCTTTGGCCGGGACCCGTCCCACTGGGCTCTGTCCAATGTCTCTTTGGAAATCACGACTACCGTGAACAAGTACGTGCTCTTCGGCGGGTCGGAGAACTACAAGAACATGCTCAAGTACGCCTGTAGCAGCGCCCTTGGCCCGGACCTGAAATTCGACTATGAGCCGCCCCGGGAATTGCTCTGGCAGGGGCTCTACCACCCGCGCTCCGGGAAACCGTTCGCAACGCTGGAGGAATACCTGAAGTGGCACGGCCCCATCCGTCGCCCTGCGGTGGGCATCATCTTTTCCCGCACCTACTGGGCCAACAGCGACCTCGGCGTTGTCGATGCCGTGATCTATGAGCTGGAAAAGCAGTTCTCCGTGCTGGCAGCCTTCTGTTTCGGCATGGGCGACAAGGACCTGGGTGCCTGGCCCAGCGGCGAGGTGGCCGAGAGGTTCTTCTCCGGCAGGATCGATGCAGTCCTCAATTTGCAGCCCGTCTTCCGCTCCAAAAACATGGCGGAATCGGTCGAAGCCCTCAAACGAATGGATATCCCCATCTTCCACCCCCTCACCGTCTACCACAAAACCGTCGAGGAGTGGGACAGGGACATTCACGGCCTGTCCAGCAGCGAGGTGGGCTGGTCCGTGGCCATGCCTGAGTTCGAGGGCGTCATCGAGCCCATCATCATCGGCGTGACCGACAAATCGGTGAGCGACGGTGCCCTGATCGAGCGGCATGTGCCCATCCCGGAGCGCGTCTCCAAGGTCTGCACGCGCATCGCTCGCTGGGTCGCCCTCAAGAATAAGCCGGTCTCGGAGCGCAAAGTCGCCTTTATCCTGCACAACAACCCCTGCGTCTCAGTTGAGGCGTCGGTCGGAGGCGGAGCACACCTTGACACCCTGGAGAGCGTGGCCCGCATCATGAACAGCATGGTTGAAGCGGGATACACGCTGGAAAACCCGCCTGCCACCGGCAAAGAGTTGATCGAGACCATCATGAGCCGGAAAGCGATCTCCGAGTTTCGCTGGACTCCCATCGAGGAGATTGTGCAAAAGGGCGGGGCCCTGGCATACATCGGCAAAGACGAGTACCTGCAATGGTTCGACCATCTCTCGCCCCGCGTGCGAGATCGGGTCAGCGAGGCATGGGGAAGGCCGCCGGGTGAAGAGAAGGACGGCATTCCGCCCGCCATGCTCTATCAGGGAAAGATTGTCGTTACCGGCGTTCAATACGGCAATGCCCTCGTCTGCGCCCAGCCCAAGCGCGGCTGCGCCGGAGCGCGCTGCGACGGCCAGGTCTGCAAGATCCTGCACGACCCGGAGGTCCCGCCCACCCATCAATATCTGGCCACCTACCGCTACATCGAGAAATGCTTCGGAGCCGACGTTATCGTGCACGTGGGAACGCACGGCAACCTGGAGTTCCTGCCCGGCAAGTCCGTGGGCCTCTCCGGCGACTGCTACCCGGACATCGGCATCGGAGACATGCCGCATCTCTACATCTACAATTCAGACAACCCGCCCGAGGGAACCATCGCCAAGAGGCGCAGCTACGCCGTGCTGGTGGACCACATGCAAACCGTGATGACCGACTCCGATCTTTACGGAGAGCTGAAAGAGTTGGAGGACAGGATCGCCGAGTACAACCGGGCACGGGTCTCCGACGGGGGAAGAGCGCACGCTCTGGAACACATCATCCTCGGACTCATCGAGAAGAGCAACCTGGCCAAAGAGATCAAGCTGGAGAAATTGATCGCATCCGGAGCCGGCTTCGAAGAGATCCTGGAGCGAGCGCACGACAAGATCTCGCAGCTCTACAACACACAGATACCGGACGGAATGCACATCTTCGGCCTCCTGCCCGAGGGCGAGAGGCGCAAAGAGATGGTGCGAGCTATCCTGCGTCCCGAGGTGAGAAAGGCCGCTGCCGAGCTGCTGGGAAAAGAGGTCACTACCAGAATGGAAGACCTGCAAGAGCTGGATTTGCTATCCAAGGATCTCATCTCCGCCATGATGCAGGATCTGGAAGTTGCCGGGATGGATGGCGAAAATGGCGGCAACGGCAATGGCAATGCAAATGAATGCGAAAATGGCGAAAACGCAATACATGGTGCCCTGCAGGCGCTTCTCGCCTCACTCGATCTGTCCGGCAACGGCTCCCTCTCCGCTCTGCAGGAGCGCGTGGAGGAGCTGTGCTGGCGGTTGGAAGAATCCAAAGAGATGAAGAGCCTCCTGCACGGATTTTCGGGCGGCTTCATCGAGCCGGGACCCTCCGGACTCATCACCAAGGGAAAGATCGAGGTCCTGCCCACGGGGAGAAACTTCTTCTCGCTGGACCCTGCCGCAGTTCCGACGGAAGCTGCCTGGATGGTGGGAAGGAAGCTTGCCGACAGCCTGATCGAGAAGTACAGAGCGGAGCAGGGCCGGGTTCCGGAGAACGTGGCCATGTTCTGGATGGCGGGTGACGTGATGTACGCCGACGGTGAGCAGATGGCCCAGATGTTTTACCTCATCGGCGTTCAGCCCGTCTGGAAGGGCGGACGGCTGAAGGGCTATCAGGTGATCCCCCTGGAAGAGCTGGGGCGGCCCAGGATCGACCTGACCGTGCGGGTCAGCGGCATCACCCGCGACTGCTTCTACAACTGCATTGAGATCATGGACCAGGCCATCCGGGAAGTGGCGACGCTGGACGAGCCGCCGGAGATGAATTTCCCACGCAAGCACGACCTGGAGAACGGCTCCACGCCCCGCATCTTCGCCAGCCGTCCGGGAACCTACGGAAACGGCGTCAACCTGGCAGTTTATGCATCGGCCTGGAAGAAAGAGAAGGATCTCTCAGACGTCTTCATCTACTGGAACGGCTACGCCTACGGCAAGGGCTTCTTCGGCGAGGAGTCCCAGGAGCGGCTGATGAAGCAGCTCAAGAGTGTGGATGTCACCTTCAACAAGACCACCACCGACGAGAAGGACCTTTTCGGCTGCTGCTGCTACTTCGGAAATCACGGCGGCCTGACCATTGCCGCCCGTGAGGTCTCGGGAAAGAATGTGGAAGCCTACTACGGAGACACGCGAGACGCAGATCACGTCGAGGTGCGAGCCCTGGCCGACGAGGTGCGCAGAGTCGTCCGCACCAAGCTCCTCAACCCCAAGTGGATCGAGGGCATGAAGCGGCACGGCTACAAAGGCGCGGGCGACATCTCCAAGCGCGTGGGCAGAGTTTACGGCTGGGAGGCCACCACGCAGGAGGTGGACGACTGGATCTTCGACGACATCGCCAAGACCTTTGTCATGGATGAAGAGAACCGCAAGTTCTTCCAGGACAACAACCCCTGGGCTATGGAAGAGATCGGTCGCAGGCTGCTGGAGGCGGAGCAGAGAGGTTTGTGGAAGGCCGATCCGGAGGTTCTGGATGCTCTGAAGTCCCTTTACCTCGAGATTGAAGGCTGGATGGAAGAGCGCATGGGAGACGTGGGCGGCGAGTTTCAGGGCGGCTCCATCGATGTCCTGAATATGGATGACGTAGCTGCCTGGAAGGAGAGGATGGCAAAGGTATTGAAGGCCTGAAACTGATGAGCCAGACTAAATCGGCAGCAGGGTTCGTGGAAAGGCTGAAACTCGGATCAGAGGGTGCTTATGCCATCCTCTGGTCCGATCTGGTGGCCCTGCGCCGCAACCTGCCCAATTACCTGATAGCGACTGTGGTCAGTCCCCTGCTCTACATGGCCGCATTCGGATACGGCCTTGGCGGCAACATCAAGATGGACGGCATGAGCTATCTCGAATTCGTGATTCCGGGCATCATCGCCATGACGGCCATGAACAGCAGCTTCAACGGCTCGGGAACCAGGCTCGTCGTGGACCAGATTCACTGGCGCAGCTTCGACGAGTCGCTCATGGCCCCCGTCGACCAGTCGGCGCTCTTGCTCGGCAAAGCCCTCATCGGCGTTCTGCGCGGTGCCGTCAGCTCCATCGCTTTTCTCATCATGGCGTTCATCATCATGCCGACTCTGCATGTGAATCTGCTCTTTTTCTCCAGCCTTGCCCTGACATGCCTCGTCTTCGCATTCCTGGGCGTGCTCTCTGCCCTGCTCGCCAGATCCTACGACGATATGATCATGTTTACCAGCATCATCATCACGCCCATGGCATTCCTGGGCGGGACATTCTTCTCGCTGAATTTTCTGCCGCCAGCTCTCAAGTATGTTCTCTATCTGATGCCGCTCACTCACGCCAGCATCTGCCTGCGCGCCTCGATCCTGGGCCAGAGCACGCCGTATTTGTCCATTCTGGCAATGATCGGCTTCCTGGCGCTATTTGCAGGCGGAGCGTTGCTGGCTTTGAAGAGAAAGGACGCATAATTATTTGGCGAATTTTTTTTAAGATATATAATTTTTGTGCGCCCTTTGCGGCCTTCGCATGAGACACACCCTTTCACGCAAGTGGAACGGAATTGCGAAAAGGATCTCACGCGAAGGCACAAAGCCGCGAAGACCGCGAAGAGGCGAACTCAAAGTGAGCAAGACTCAAAGTGAGCAAGACTCAAAGTGAGCAAGACTCAACATGAGTAAGGGGCGAAATCAAGATGAGTGTTCCTTGATTTGCCTCTTGAGAATCGCGGCCATTCTCAAGAGCCGCAAGTCACCTGGGCCGAGCCGCTATTCGATAATCTTCCTGAAGCTTATTGATGCCACGGCAAAGATCAGGATGTCGAAAACGATCACCGCGGCAAAATCCGCAGGAACATTTGCCACATCTCCGCTGATCATCAAGCCCCTGACGGCGTCCACGGCATAGGTTAGGGGATTGATAGAGGCGATGGATTGCAGGAACGGCGGCATCAGCGAGATCGGATAGAGCGCATTGCTGGCGAAGAAGAGAGGCATGATCAACGCCTGGCCGATGCCCATGAAACGCTCTCTGGTCTTCATGAGCGAGGCCACAAAGATGGAGAGGGCGGCAAAGCCTCCCGAGATCATGAACAGCATCAGGAAGGCGGCGATGATGTAGAGCGGATTGGGGATGAACTTGACGCCGAGCAGGATGGCTACCGGAAAGATGATCAGCGCCTGGACCACGGCCCTAACTCCGGAAGCTATGGCCCTGCCGATGACGGTAGCGTAGCGGGATGCAGGGGCCACCAGCAGCCGCTTGAGGATTCCCGTTTCTCTCTCCCAAACGATTGTCAGGCCGTAGAAGACGGAGACGAAGATGGTGGACTGCAATAGCACGCCCGGCGTGATATAATCGATATACGGAATGCCGTTTGTGGGGATGTCCCGCACATGGCTCATGACTGTGCCGTAGACCGCCAGCCACAGGATGGGCTGAACGGCGCGGGTGTAGATTTCTGTCCGATCGTGCCGAAGCCGCCTCATCTCCAGCTCGATCATGGCAAACATCTCTCTCAATGAATCATTTAGCGCCATAGTAGTAACCTGATTGTCTCAAAAGCGAACCGTTCAGGCAGCGTTTCCACCCTTGTCTTTTGGATGGCGCATTCCCGCATATTTCAGGAAAACATCGTCCAAAGAGGGTTTTGTCACACTGATGCGCTCCAGCCCAATCCCTTGGCCCCTCAGAACTTCGATGATGATCGGCAGCGCAACGTCCCCGTCCTCGACTACAACATCCAAGTTCAGGTCATGGATAAAGACATCATCAACAAAATCCAGGGCTTTGATCGTCTCAAGCAGCCTTAATCTCGATTTGGGATCTGCGTTTTTAGGATCGGCATTATTACGATCGGCATTATTACGATCGGCATTATTACGATCGGCATTTTTAAGATTGGCATTTTTAAGATGGGAATTTTTAGCATCGACATTTTTGGCATCGGCTACAGATGAGAATGTGTGCTTGAAATCAACACCGTGATTCGCCAGGGTAAATTTGATGACTTCGCTATGAAGGGAGCTTTTAAGCTCGCCGGCAGTTCCGGATTTTACAATTTTGCCCCGGTTGATGATGGCGACCTCATCGGAATACTGGTCCGCCTCGTCCATGTAATGAGTATTGAAGAATACCGTGGTTCCATACTCCTTCTTGAACATCTCAAGGCTCTGCCAGACTGCCTTTCGAGCGGAAGGGTCGAGGCCCAAAGTGGGCTCGTCCAGGAAAAGGATTTTCGGTTTGATCAGCAGGGCGCAGGCGATCTCCAGCCGCCGAATCATGCCGCCTGAGTACTTTTTGACCGCTCCGCCCGCCACATCCTCCAGGCCCATGCTCTGCAGCGCATCCCAGATGCTCTTTGTTCTCCGGCTCGATGGAACTCCGTAGATCTTGGCATAAATGAGCAGATTTTCGTAGCCTGTGATATCGGTCCAGACGCTCATCTCCTGGGGAACATAGCCGATGATCTTCCTGACCATCGCATCATCCTTCACCACATCATAGCCGAAGGCGCGCGCCACGCCTGCCGTGGGACGAAACTGAGTGGTCAAAACTCGCATCAGAGTGGTCTTGCCCGATCCGTTCGGGCCGAGCAGGGCAAAGATGCCTGCCGCCTTGACCGTCAGATCTACCCCGTCCAGAGCGTTCACCTTGCCGTCATAAACCTTCGTTAGCTGCTTGATTTCAATCGCAAATTGCAGTTCTGACTCCATATTCACCTTCCCGGTTGTGCCTGGGTTGTCTCGTGATTATGTATAAAAAATCTGTGGTAAATTATGGGAATACGTGACTTTATTCACAGAATTTTTGTATTAAATATTATTAATTTTTAAATGAATTCAGCTTTAATGATACGATACTATTATGTAGTAGCATGATATCCAACAATGAAATCGCATTGTGGAATGGCTTTCAACGAAATCACGGTGATAAAATGAAAAAAACATCATGTTTAAAAGTGCTCGGCTATCTGATTGTGGCGGCCTCATGCCTGCTCATGGCGGTCGTGCCGTCTCTTGCCGCGGATAATGCCAAGGATCAGATATTGAACAAGACCGGCGATTCCATTACCATCATCGACTCGGCGGGAAGGACGGTCAATATCCCACTGCCTGTTGAGCATATCATTCCCACGGACTACCGTACCACGGAAGCTCTTCTGGCTCTGGGTGCCAGGGACATGGTTGTGGGCGTGGATACCGCTTTTCATCAGCGCATGGCCGAGTTCGGCCTGGAGGACGTGCCCGAGGCCTCGGTTCATGCCGGAGAGGTTAATTACGAGGAAATTTTGCAGCTCAAGCCCGATCTGATCATTCTGCCGGTTTCCGGAGCCAGCTATGCCGATGAAGTAGCGAAGAAGTTGCCTACGATCCCTGTCATCGTCATGAGCGCCACTACCAGGCAGGACGGCATTCCGGAGCTTAAGATTCTCGGCCAGATCCTGGGAAAAGAGGAGCAGGCAAACGAGCTGATCAACTGGACCAATAAGTATTCCGGCATCGTCGAGGAGCGCACCAGGGACCTCAAGGATAGCGATAAGCCGACCTTCTACTATGAGTACATGTCCGAGTCGAGCAAGTGGCAGGCCATTCCACCCACCAATCCCGCAGGGATGGTTGTAGAGGGATGCGGCGGAAGAAACCTGGCCGCTGATCTGTTGCTGAACGGTTCCGTCGCCCAGGTTGATGCGGAATGGGTCCTCTCCAAGAATCCAGACTTCATCTTCATGGATCTCATGAAGGGATTCGACAGCGGCCCCGGAAAGACTGAAGCGGACATGAAGAGTCTGCTGGCCGGGTACGTCGACGACCGGGCCTCGGAAGGCTTCGGGAACCTCACCGCAGTGCAGAACAATCACGTCTGCCTCATCGACCGGGACATGGTCACCGGCCCCAGATGGGTCATCGGCCATGTCTGCTTTGCCAAGTGGTTGCATCCGGATCTGTTCGAGGACCTCTCTCCGGAAGATATGAACAAGGAATATCTGAAGGAATTTCACGAAATCGACGTTCCGGGAATATGGGCTTATCCGGTGCCGAAGTAGGGAAAAGGAGGCTCCGGCACATCCTGGAAAATGAAGGGCCGGGCCGGGAGAATGCCTGCAATGCCCGGCATTCTTCACATTTCCTGGATCTTGATGTTTTTGGATGATTTGCGATGAATAATTTGCGATGAATGATTTGCGATGAATGATTTGCGATGAATGATTTGCGATGAATGATTTGCGATGAATGATTTGCGATGAATGATTTGCGATGAATGATTTGCGATGAATAATTTGCGATGAATAATTTGCGATGAATGATTTGCGATGAATGATTTGCGATGAATGATTTGCGATGAATAATTTGCGATGGAAGGAGAATGAAAAATGGAGCAAAACAAATCAGAGATCAAGGAGAAAATAAGAGCATTCTGGGACAATCCACATCACAACTATGACGCGGGCCACGGAGTCCATGATCCGGCGGAAAAAGAGATGTGGCGTGATGGAATGGCTCAGTTGCTCGGACCGGACAAGAGCAAAAAAATCTTGGATATCGGAACCGGAACCGGCTTTTTGGCGCTGCTGCTGGCGGAGATGGGCTACGATGTGACGGGTGTTGATTGGGCAAAGACCAAAATTCAAAAAGCGATGGACAAAGCCACGGCCTCGAAAATTAAGGTGAATTTTGAAGTTCAGGACGCCGAGACGCTGTCATTCCCGGACGGCAGCTTTGATGCCGTGGTGAGCAGGCACGTTATCTGGACGCTGGCAGACCCATTTGGTGCGACTAGAGACTGGTCCAGAGTCGTCCGACCCGGCGGAATGGTCATAGCTGATGTTCCCCACAAAAAATCCCATTCGGGCAGCCATCACTTTGGTGAAGAAGTGGGAAAAAATCTGCCTTTTTACAATGGTGCGCAGCCGGAGAGCGTGGCGGAAATGTTCAAAGAGGCCGGACTGACGAATATAGATATGATCATTTTGACAAAGCCGGATGATCAGGAGAAAACGACCTTTCTCGTTCACGGCAATAAGGATGATTTTAAAGCCTGAACTCTTGTTGCGATAATTTATCATTTTTCTATCTTTTTCTTGCTACATCAATTTTAAATATTATGAAAAAAACTCATTGGTCGCAGCAATTCATGCGAAACGATACCGGGGAAGAAAGGTGAGCAGAGGGAGATTGACTAACTGGGAAGAAGAGCGAAGAGATGGAGATTGACTAACAGTGGAGAAGGGCGAACAGAGGGAGATTGATGAACGGAGCGAACGTGATGAAGATTTTGCAGTACTCAATACTGGTTGCGGTCCTTTTAAGCCTTGCAGTATTGCCGTCTGCTGCGGATGATGCAATAAAAGAGAAGATCGTAAACAAGACCGCGGATTCGATCACAGTCGTCGATGAAGTGGGAAGAACTGTAACCATAAACCTGCCCGTTAAAAAAATTATATCCACCGATTACCGCCAGATGGAGGTATTGCTCGCTCTCGGAGCCGGGGATATGATTGTCGGCGTTGACTCCAACTTTCACAAGCAAATGCCCTACTTCGGCTTAAAGGATGCTGCAGAGGCGGGAATTCATGCCAAAGAAGTGAATTACGAACAGGTCCTGAAGCTGCAGCCCGACCTGGTCATTGTTCCAACCAGACAGGGAGCATCCGCCGATGAAATAAGCGATAAGCTGCAAGGCGTTCCGGTCCTGGCCTTGAGCCTCAGCTCCAGAGATCACATCATTCCCGAAACGCAGATGATGGGAGAGATTCTGGGCAAAGAGGATGCTGCGAATAAGCTCATCGGTTGGACGGAAAAATACAATAAAATTGTTGACGAGAGAACCAGAGATCTTTCGGAAAATGATAAGCCGACGTTCTTCTTTGAATACATGTCCGACCTGCAGAGAAAGTGGTGGGCCATCGGGCCGAATAATCCCAGTGCAGGAAGGGCTGCAGAAGGTTGCGGCGGAAGAAATATCGCCTCCGATTTGCCGCTGAACGACACGACCACAACGCTTGAAGCGGGTGCTGAATGGGTCCTCACCGAAAATCCGGATTATATTTTCATGGATTTCATGGGTGGCGATATGAGCGGTGTGGGAAAGACAAAGGATGAAGTCAAGAATAACCTGACCCGCTTGATTGATGAGCGGGCGAGTGAGGGCATCCGGAATTTCAATGCCGTGAAGAACAATCACGTCTATGTCCTGAACAGAGATTTCATCTCCGGGCCGAGATGGGTGATCGGCCATGTCTGCATCGCCAAATGGCTCCATCCCGATCTATTCAAAGACCTCTCCCCGGATGAGATGAATAGAGAATACCTCAAGGAGTTCCAGGGAATGGAATTGGAGGGAACCTGGACATATCCCGCTCCAGAGTGACCGGGAGCGGGAACGTGACCGAGAACGGGAACGGGACGGAAACGGGAACGGGAACGGGAACGGCTAAATTGTAGTGGCGGATTGGTGCAGAGCATCATCGCTTCACTCTTGCGAATTCTGCCAATTCGGCAGGCTTTCCGTCATGCTCCGGATTCCCCAAAACGGATGGTGGCCGACTCATCATCCGTCAATATCATGTCATGATTAAGTGATATAACTCAATATATTATTACGAATATTAAACAGGAGTGGTACCATGTTATCGGAAACGGCTAATTCAGAGATCAAGACCAAAATCAGGGAATGGTGGGATGATCCCAGTCAAGACTATGACGGATTCACCGGGCACGGCGTAAACTCGGAGATCGAAAAGGAATTGTGGGGAAGTGAGGTCACTATGCTACTTGATCGCAAGCAGGGCCTGAATATTCTTGATATCGGAACCGGGACCGGCTTTCTGGCGCTTCTTCTTGGCGGAATGGGGCACAAGATAACTGCCGTAGATTGGTCGAAGACCATGATGCAAAAGGCGATCGATAAGGCCAGGGCCGCCCAAATTCCCATCCGTTTCGAGGAGCAGGATGCAGAGAGTCTCACATTTCCCGATGACTGCTTCGATGCCGTGGTGAGCAGGCATGTCCTCTGGACTCTTGCCGACCCGCAAAGGGCCTCAAAGGAATGGGCAAGGGTGGTCAAGCCGGGCGGAATGATCATAACCGACATTCCACGCCAGGGAACGCATTCCGGAAAGCACCATTACGGAGAAGAGATCGCAGCGAAGCTTCCCCTCGGCAATGGAGCCGATCCTGAAGAGATCATTAGCCTATTCCGGAATGCAGGGCTTGCAAATGTCAACATAAAATTGCTGGAAAAGAATGGCGAGCAGCACAGAAAAACGCTTCTGATCTACGGTGAGAAAAAATGAGCGACCATATGCTCTGGGCCGAGGCCTGCGACCGCGCCGTGGCCGGGGATCTGGTGAAGGGCTATGCCTTCTTCGGCCACCCATCCATGTCGACAAGCATCTTTGCACCGCGAATCGACAGCGCATTTCTCCAAACGCCTGAAGGAGAAAAGCTCGATTTGAAACTGAAAAAAGGGGACTGGCTGCCCGGTTACGGCCATATGGAGTATCTGTCCTCGGATATGATGCTCTACCGCCCGGGAGACTATGTCTTCGGCCTGATTCGCACGCCGGGAGTTTATGACCTATCCTGGCACGGCGGAAAGAGCGGGCTGTTTCTCACCCGCAGCTTTGCCAAAGTGATAATTCATGCAGATGCAGGAAAAGATGATGCGATCGATGAAGGTGCTCCGGACTCCGTAAGCGCGTGGGATGCGGGATTTCCCTTAGAGATCCTCCCCAAAAAGGCTCCGTACAACGAAAAAGCGACGGAGAAGATCGAGTTCAGTGTGAAATATCTGAATCGGCCTGTTAGAGCCAACTACTATGCATCCTACTGGGCCTGGGATGAGCAGGGCGACTCCAGAGTTCAAAGGGGGATGACCAGTGAAGACGGCCTGTTCTCCGTCAATCCTGTCCGGGGAGGAATGTGGATCATCGACGCCAGCCTCACCCTGGAGGAGTCAGGAACCCTGACCGCAGACGAATCCCGCAAATTCTACAAAGCCGGGGATGTGCTGGAGTACAAGACCATTCAGGTCAAGTCGGAGTTGACGGTATGGATTAGATGATTGCTTCCATACGTCTTCACCTCGATGCGTCTTTCACCTCGATGCGTCTTTCACCTCGATGCGTCTTTCACCTCGATGCGTCTTTCACCTCGATGCGTTTTTTTTTTCTTGCTTTTTTTTTTGCTGTTGTGAGTTCGTGGCTCAGGGAAGATGGGAGCCGCCCTGCGTGGCCGCAAGCTTTATATTCGACTTGTGTCGTACTACGTTGAATGCCGTAAGACCAACGGCGAAACGGGCAGAGGAGTGGGGGCTTCTCTCTCCCAGTTTATTAAGCCGACGGGAATTCCCAGGTTTTTGGCCGGGGGATTTTCCCGTCAATTGCTATAAACAGCGCTGAGGCAGCAAGATTATTTTTCTCAGGCCTGGCATGTCAAGTCATAGCATAGCACACAGTTCATATACTTCCAGGTATCATCATTCCGCCCATGATTGCCTCAGTCGAGCGCTCCGTCCTGTCCGGCGAGGTTTATGCCCCGCCCTCCAAGAGCTACACGCACCGCGCCATTTTGATCACCGCTCTGGGGCCGGGCGGAACTGTTTTGCGGCCTCTCATCTCTGCAGACACCCGCGCCACCATCTCCGCCAGCGAGGCTTTTGGCGCAAAAGTCGCCGTCGGCGAGAAGGTCGAGATCCAGGGAGTGAACGACCGGCCCCGGACGCCGGAAGATGTGATCAATGTCCTGAACTCCGGAACTACGATGCGTTTTTGCGCTGCTGTGGCCGCTCTGACGGACGGGGCGGTGCTGACTGGCGACGCCTCCATTCGCACCAGACCCAACGGGCCGCTGCTCGGCACATTGAACGATCTCGGCGCAACCGCGTTTTCCATCCGCAATAACGGCAAAGCACCGCTGGTGGTTCGCGGCAAAATCTCCGGCGGCACGACGTGGCTGAACGGCGGCGTCAGCTCTCAGTTCCTCTCGGCTCTGCTCATCGCCGCGCCTCTGGCCAAAGGCGACACGAAGATAATGATCGAAGGCGAGCTGAAGTCGCGGCCCTACGCCGAGATCACTCTGGACATGCTGGCCGATGCAGGCGTGCGGGTGGAGGCGGAAAGGCAGGAGTTCTTTGTCCAGGGCGGCCAGAGCTTCGACCTGAAGGGCTACACCATCCCGGGCGACTTCTCCTCCGCCTCCTACCCGTTGGCTGCGGCGGCGATCACGGGATCGGAAGTGACGGTCAAAGGCATCCTGCCCTCCCGGCAGGGGGACTCGGCAATCATCGACATCCTTGGTCGCATGGGCACAAAAGTCTCCTGGGACAGGGAAAAAGGGGACCTGAAGATCAAGGGCGGCGAACTGGAGGGCATCGAGGTGGACGCCAGCCTTACGCCCGATCTGGTGCCGACCATCGCCGTCCTCGGCGCGGTGGCGCGGGGAAAGACAACTGTCGTAAATGCCGAGCACGTGCGCCACAAGGAGACCGACCGGCTGCACGCTATGGCCGTGGAGCTGGCCCGCATGGGCGCAGACATCCGGGAGAGGCCGGACGGACTGGAGATCGTGGGCGGAAAGCTGCACGGTGCAAGTGTCCACGGCTATCACGACCACAGAATCGTCATGGCATTGACGGTGGCGGGCTTTGTGGCCGGTGGCACGCAAATCGACACTGCTGAGTCGGTGGACGTTTCCTATCCGGGATTCTTCGAGCAGATGGCGGGGGCCGGAGCAAAGGTGAGTGTGAGCTGAAAGGGAGTTGGCTCCCTTTGGCCCACTCCATTTTGGCTGTGAACGCAGGTATAAAATTTGGTTTGGATAAATATTAAGTCGGACAAAATATAGATTTGAATAAAATATTGATTTAGATAATTCAATTAGGATAATAGTAATGGCTTGGAAAATTGGTTTGGCCCGGCAAAAAAGTTGGCATTCTCCGGATTATCGAATCATCGAACCAATAAAACCGGAACCTTTGAATTTCTAACCACTTTCTCGGCCACGCTTCCCAAAAGGAATCGATTGAGGCCGCTTCTGCCCACGCTTCCCATGATGAGAAGGTCCGCTTTTGACTCGACTGCAATTTTCAAAAGCTCCTCGCTCGGATTTCCCTCGGCCACGATCTTTTGGCATGGGACACCGGCTTTGACGGCGAGTTCTTCGATCCGCGCCGTGGCCTCTCGGCCTTCCTTTTGCATAAGCGCGAGCAGTTGGTCTTTAATTCCCGGAAAGGACGCGTAGCCCGGCAGGCGGGCCAGCCTTGTCACATCTACCACATAAACTGCAGCGATGCTGCCGCCGGAACGGCTTGCGACTTCGACTGCAGCCTGAGCGGCCAAATCGCTCGCATCCGAACCGTCCGTCGCCACCGTGATTTTTTTGATCATATCATCACTGGTCTGATCTAATTTAAAATTTTAATAATCTGAAATTCGTTCATAGATAGATATATGGTGGGATATATTTATGGATATCTATTCATAAGTCCTGAGTTGTTGAACATTGATCAAAGCCATTCAAAGCTTCTTCTGTTATCTTTCTGTTGATCAAAGCGTCTTCTCCAGGGATAGCAGGAACAGCTCTGCCTTTTCATCCCATTTTCGTGTCGCCTTCAAGCCTGAGAACTCGAAGATCACCATCTCCACCGTCAGATAAACGCTCGCTTTCTCCCTGATGCAGCCGGTCAGTGCTTCCTGCCCCCGTCCCAGGGCGGAGTGGATGTGCAGCTTCGGCCCGTCTGCAGATGGATAGATTGTGGCCATGCCGAAGGTCTCCCAGCCGCCCTGGAAGTTCACAAAGTGCGGAATGGGCGGGATCACGGGCTGCTCCGGGCCGGTCACGGCGCGGCCTTCTCGCACTGCTCCGATGAAGAGAGCCATGCACGACTCGATCTGCTTTTCCCGCAAGAATTTTTGCAGCGACTCGATCAGGTCTTCGCCGTCTTCCATCTTAAGGACGAAGATCCTTCCCAAACTGCCCTCGGAATACTGCATATCTTTTTGCCGTCCCTCATGAATCAATTGATGAAATGTCTGTTGTGTTCAGAAATATGTAGCTGCGAACCTTAATTCTTTCCCTCGACGCTTGAAAAGCGGATCATTGAAATTAATGCAGCGGCGGTTCAGGTCGAACCACTGCAAAAATATGCGACCGCTGAAATATTGCCGAAAATATCTCAAAAAATATCGCCAAAAATATCACAGAAAATATTTTTATACCTTGACGGTGAATTGGTTCCTGATTAAAAATGAATTCTTTTGCGGGAATTTCTTTCGCCGTATTTGAGCGTGAATCGGCAAATCGCAATCGAGAACCATGTCAGTAAATCCCAAACGAGTCAGGAGACTGGTCGAAGCGGAGCAGAAGAGCGGCCCCGTCATCTACTGGATGAGCCGTGACCAGCGAGCCGAAGACAATTGGGCGCTTCTGTTCGCCCAGGAGCTGGCCCAAAAGCGCGGCTCGGCGCTGGCCGTGGTTTTCTGCCTTGTGTCTGAGTTCATGGGAGCCGCCAGCCGGCATTACCATTTCATGCTGCAGGGGCTGAGAGAGGTTGAGACGAATCTGAGCAAGCTGAATATTCCTTTCTTCCTGCTTATGGGCGAACAATGCAAGGAGATTCCAAATTTCCTTGCTCTGCAGAATGCGGGCGCTCTCGTATCAGATTTTTCGCCCCTGCGTCAGAGCCGGGAATGGAAGACTGAAGTATCCCGCAAGGTGTCCGGCGACTGGAAAATTCCCTTTTACGAGGTTGATTCGCACAACATCGTGCCCTGCTGGCTGGCTTCCCCAAAAGCCGAGTGGGCTGCCTACACATTTCGGCCCAGGATCAACCGTCATCTCGGCGAGTTTCTGGTGGAATTTCCCCGCCTGCAAAAGCATCCCTACCTATGGAAAAATGAGCAGGAGAACGATTGGGCTGCGGCGGAAAAGACCGTGAAATCGGATACCGCACCAAAAGTATCTGCAAAAGTATCTGCAAAAGTATCTGCAAAAGTATCTGCAAAAGTATCTGCAATGGACCGGATCAAGCCCGGAGAAGCGGCAGCATCCGGCCAGCTTCGGGATTTTGTGGAGCGCAGGCTCTCCGATTATGATCTGCAGAGGAATGATCCCAACGCGGACGGCCAATCCCATCTTTCGCAATATCTGCACTTCGGCCAGATCTCAAGCCAGAGAGTCGCCCTGCAAGTTCTGGCCGGCATGGCGGATGCCGGCGCATTCCTGGAAGAGCTGATCGTGCGCAGGGAGCTTTCGGACAACTTCTGCTACTATAACTCCAGCTACGATTCCGTGGCAGGCTTCCCCAACTGGGCCAGGGAAACGCTGAACAATCACGCAGGCGATCGGCGCGAATATCTCTACACTCTGGAAGAGCTGGAGAGCGCCCGCACTCACGACGACCTGTGGAATGCTGCTCAACTGGAGATGGTTTGCAGGGGAAGGATGCACGGATACCTGAGGATGTACTGGGCCAAGAAGATTCTGGAGTGGACGCAGTCGCCCCGCGAGGCCCTTCGGTTTGCCATCTATCTCAATGATCGGTATGAACTGGACGGCAGAGATCCAAACGGCTATGTCGGCATAGCCTGGTCTATCGGCGGCGTCCACGATTGCGCCTGGCGGGAGAGGGCGATTTTCGGGAAGGTACGCTACATGAGCAATGCCGGGATGAAAAAGAAGTTCGACGTACAGAGGTACATAAATTCGATCAACCGTTGGGCAGAATCGTGATTCTTTCCTGTGAATCTGCGAGATTTGGCAGTCGAAAATCTTTGGACCGAAATTCTGATTACATTGATCGAGGAAAACTGTCGGAAGATGACCTATGTTTAGACGTTATCCTGTGGATTATTCCATAATTCGGCAGGACATCTGGCGCTATGCTCTGGCAGTTCTTATTGTCATTGCTGGCTTTGGGCTCTTTGCCTATTTTATCTTTACCAATATATCCGATGCAGGCAGCGATCTGGTGCAGGTGGTCGTGCCGGGCGGTGCCGACCTTGACTTGTTGGAGGCCGGAGAATACACAGTCTTTTATGAAAGCCGGACATTTGCAGGCGGCAAATTCTACAATACCGGCGAGCAGATAAACGGCCTGCAAATTATGGTAGTGGAGAAGGCCACTGGCCGTGAACTGGCCGTCTATCCGCCGTCGGGAAGCTTCAGGTATTCCTTAGGCAGCCGCGTCGGTCAGTCCATCATGGCCTTCAGAGTTGATCGACCGGGCGTCCATCGGATCGAGGCGTTCTACGCCGGCGGAAGCGGACCCAAAGTCGTGCTGGCCGTGGGAAGCGGATTTGGATGGAAGATCCTCTCACTGGTTTTTTCCTCTCTGGCCATCGCCTTCGGCTCGATAGCAATTGCCGCGATCATTGCGATAACCACATACCTGGGGCGAAAAAAAGCGATTGCCCGCCAAAAAGAAGAGGAGCGGATGATTCGAGGTGCGTCCTGAAATCCCGGCGAATTCAACAAATTGCTATTTGAAAATTATTACTGATTCATGGCAATCGCGGCGAATATGCTCAATTGAGGTAGACAGGGAATTCGTGCTTTTGAAAATCAACTGAAAATCAACTATTAATATATCGAATACGAATTACCTGCCATGCCCAAGATTGAGATAGAGCTCAACTCGGATCTAAATGACAGGCTCATGAATTTCGTGGTGAAGAGCAGAGGGACTCTCTACGTGCAGCGCTCCGAGGTGATCGTGACGGCCATCGAAGAATACTTGGACCGCAACGAGCGCAAGGCGAACAAATCTAACGCTTAATAGCCGAACGATTAAGAGTAGAACGCTAAGAGTCAGACAGGCGGGCCTGCTTCATCAATTCGCCGTCGCCTTTCCTTTGCCTTTTTTTGGCGAAGCCAATGCCCAATGACGCCTCGGATTCCGGATCCTTATCCTATTTCTCCCAAAGGGTCTTTCCGTCATAGGCTATGCGGCGGATGCGATGGAAGGGGATGATTTTTGTCTTCAGCTCCGACTCAATTTCCATCCATCCGGATTCAAGGCTGACGATCTGATCTCCTCGCACGACCGATCTGTCCCCCGGCGCACCGCGATCGACATACTCGACGCTGGCCCGGCTGAACTGATATTGAGGATCGTGGCGGAGGCGCAGAAGGAGGGCGCGGCTGGTTCTCATGATCGGGTCACAACGAATTTTGCAAAAAATTTTCGAATTGGATGATGAAGTCTTCGAAAAGCTATCCCACCCGCCAGGCTCCATTCTTCAGGTCCGGGTGGGGCAGACGTCCTTCGTAGCCGCACATCCGGCAGCGAATATGAACCGACACACCATCCTCGGTCCATGCCTCTGCAATATAACCGCACTTGGGACAGTTATTCAAGAAGCGAGTTTCGGCCATGTTATTATCATGGCCCTCCTCGGCTTTATGCTCTTCGATTATCTCTCTTTGATTATCGCTCTTCGATTTTTTCTCTTCGATTATCTCGGTTTTTTTTGGGAGAATCGCGCGAATGCGACCATTTTGAGGTTTGGAGGTTTGAGGAAATCAAACCCTGCCGTGTGCCGCCTGTGCTGCCTTTCGATCCGCAGCCAGGTGCCAGTTCTCCCTGTCCCAGATGTCCATAGCCGCCGTTTCTTCGTCCAGATAGCTTCTCATGCGCTCGACCAGACGGTTCCAATCGACCTTGTGCCCGTCGAACTCCGGGCCGTCCACGCAGCCGAGCACCGTCTTGCCTTCCACCAGGCAGCGGCAGGCCCCGCACATCCCGGTTCCATCCACCATGAGCGGCATGAGGCTGACCCGCGTAGGAACGGCTGCGGGTGCGGTTGCGTTTGAGATCTCCATCATCATGAATGTGCAGCCGATGGCATAAACCCGGTCGATCTTCTCGGATTCGATAAGCTTCTTTACGGGATTGGTGGCACAGCTATCATCCGCTCCCGCCCGATTGCAGGTCAAGATGAGCCGGTCGGAGACCTTCTCCAATCGATCCTGCCAGAAGAGCCAGTCAGGGTTTCTGGCCTCAACTATAATTATGACCCTGTTCCCGGCTTTCTTGAGAGCCTTGGCCAGGGCATATCCCGGTCCGATGCCGAAACAGCCGCTGACGACGGCCACCGTTCCGAAATTTTCGATCGGACTTGGCTTTCCCAGCGGACCCGCCAGGTTTTGCAGGGAGTCCGTCACATCGAGGAGGCTGATTTTTCGCGTGGAAACGCCGACATCCTGAACGACGACTGATATGGATTCATTGTCCCAATCGGCCACGCTGAGGGGAATGCGCTCGCCGAACTCGTCAACCCTGGCGATGACGAACTGGCCGGGCTGCATCTTTCTCGCTATCTGGGGCGCCCGGATCTTCAGGAGCGTCAGTCCCGGTGCCAGGGCATCTCTTTTCTGCACCTCATACATCGCGCTTCACCTCCGCACTAACCGCCTCGCTCTTCCGCCCGCAAACATGCATGACGCCTTTGGGAACTCTCCGCGAGATCCTCACCAACCTGCTTTGGATTTTCTCGCCCGATTCCAGAGTTATCGCTTCACCATCCGCAATTTCCAGATCTCTGGCATCCAGGGGATTGATCTCTATTTTGCGCCTTTTATTCAAATACAACAGGTCATGCACCCGCGAGGTTCTCGTGCCGCTGCCAAACTCAAAGAGGCGCGGCCCCACCACCAGTCGGCAGGAGTCTTTTGGTGTGCTCTGCAATTTTACAGGCAGGAAAGACAGGATGATAAATTCATTAGCCTGCGCCTTCGTCTTAATCGGCTCCGGGCTCTCTCGCCTCGCATCCTGCTGTATTTCATGCTGCAATGCCGCCAGGGACGGCTGTGAATTGCCGGCTTCCAGTTCCGCTTCCGCTTTGGACCCTGTAGTTCTGTCCTTCATCATCAAGGAGAGGTCGGACAAAATCTGCACGTCCGACTTCGATCTGGGCGTTATCGCCGCCTTCAGCGGCAGCATCCTGCCGTCCGTGGAGGTGAATGTGCCGTCGATCTCGGCAAAGCTTGCCGCCGGAAGGACCACGTCCGCCAACCTGGCGCTCTCCGTCAGGAACAGGTCCTGCACCACCAGGAATTCCAGATTCGACAGTATCTCCGCCATCCTTGCGCTTGCCCTGGCGGGGTTGCAGCCGATGATGTACGCGGCCTTCGTCCTGCCGGATTGCAGGGACTGCATGGTATCTTCAAATCCTCTGGCCAGTCCCAAAATGGAAACGCCGCGCGAATTGCAGTTCCTTCCCACCAGACAGAGCTTGCCGCCCAAAGCCAGAGCCAGATTTCCGGCGGCTTTCTTGATCTCGATATCCGAGTCGGGGCTCACCACAACTGTTCCCCTCGAAAGCGCACGTGTCGCCTTTTCGATCTCCGAAGGTAGTAGGCCGATGTCGTCGGGCTTGAGCTGATCAAGGGATTTTGAGAATTCCGAATACCCCTCGACCTTTTCCAGGGATTTGCGGCCCTGATCCGTCATGGCTTCTATGGCTGATTTGGCTATGGCTGTGAGAATTTGGACCTCATGGCCCGGACGCTCCCGCAGCCAGAGAGATGCATTCTTGGCGAGAAGGGTCTTGATGGAACTCAGCACCACCGGCTTCGCCGCCCGGACTGCCAATTCCGTGGCCGGGTTCGTCTCGGATAAGTCTCCCACCACCAGAAGCGGCCCCTTGACAATCTCATCGAGACTGTATCTGCTGGAATAGTCCTCGGCCACTGCCCGGCTGTCCATTGCCTGCCCGGCAAAGGTCTTGGCGGCAGCCAGAGCCTCATTGGTCAGGACTCCTGAGACCAGCATGGCAACATCTCGGCCTTTGTAGCCGCTCAGCTTTTCCGCCACAGTTGCCAGGGCTTCCTTCCAGTCGGCCTCGACAAGCTCCCCGCCCTTGCGAATCAGGGGCCGGGTGAGCCTTCGCTGGTGCACGAACTCCAGGGCAAACCTTCCTCGCACGCACAGCTTGCTTCCTGTCGGCCTGGTGCGCAGTATCCTGTCGTGCTTGATCTCAAGACCGATCTTGCAGTTGCAGCTACAGAACGGGCAGGTGGTCTCCACAATCTTTTCCGGCAGGCCTGCCCATTTATTGGCCCGCTCCACCAGCGCGCCCGTGGGGCAGACGTCGACACATGCCCCGCAAAACCGGCAGCCCACATCCTCCAGCGGCTTCTCGAAGGCCGTGCCGATGCCGGCGTCAAAGCCCCGGAAATGGAAGGAAACGACTCCGCCGCTTCGCTCGTCGCAGGCCCGCACGCACCGACCGCAGAGGATGCACAGATTCGGGTCGCGGTCGAAGAACGGGCTTCTCATGATCTCCTTGTGGGAACCCAGGCGGCACAGCTCGATCTTCTCCAGTCCGACGAGCTTTACCGTCTCTTGCAGCTCGCACCTCTGGTCCTTGGGGCAGTAGCGGCACCCGACAGTCTCCGGAACCTTTCTCATGCCCTCCCGGATCTCGTCGCACTTCCCGGCGCGCTCGCAAAAGAGGCAGCCGCAGGGATGCTCGGAAAGGAGCAGCTCCAAAATATTCTTGCGCAGCTCCCGCAAAGCCGGAGTGTCCGTCTTGACCTTCAAGCCTTCCGAGATGGGGAGAGTGCAGGAGGACGGATAGCCTCTCATGCCCTCCACCTCCACCAGGCAGAGCCTGCAGCCGCCGTAGTGCTCAATCCCGGGATAGTCGCACAGGCCCGGTATCCTTATCTTTGCCAGCTTTGCCGCATCTTTTATCGTTGTCCCGGGCGGGGCATCGACTTCTATTCCATCAATCAATAGACGCATTGTGCCGCCCCCTTTTCCACTGCCTTGAATTTATCCGGACAGGCATCCAGACATGCTCCGCATTTTATGCAAGCGTTGCCGTCGATGACGTGGACGGCCTTCTTCTCGCCGGATATCGCCCCCACCGGGCAGCTATCCTTGCACAGGCCGCAGCCGTGACACTTCTGCTCATCGATGTAATATCTGATCAGGTCCTTGCAGACCATCGCCGGACATCTCTTTTCCAGGATGTGCAGATCGTACTCCGATCGGAAGTACTTGAGCGTGGTCAGAACTGGGTTCGGCGCGCCCGCCCCCAGGCCGCAGAGCGATCCACTGCGCACGGTATTGGCCAGTTTCTCCAAACGGGGGATGTCTGATGTCTCTCCCCGGCCCCGGCAGATCTTCTCCAGGGCGGCCAGCATCTGTCTGGTGCCGATGCGACAGGGCGTGCATTTGCCGCAGGACTCGGACTGGGTGAAGGTGAGGAAGAATCTGGCCGTGTCCACGATGCAGGTGTCTTCATCGACCACGATCATGCTGCCCGAGCCCATGATCGAACCCTTTTCCATGAGCGATTCGTAGTCCACGGGCAGGTCGAGAAACTCTGCAGGCAGGCATCCGCCGGAAGGACCGCCCGTGAGGATGGCCTTGCAGGCTTTGTCCCCAGGTATCCCGCCGCCGATGCCGTAGATCACCTCGCGTAGCGTCATGCCCAAAGGCACCTCTATCAGCCCGGCCCGTCGCACGGAGCCGGCCAGCGAAAGGGTCTTGGTGCCGCGGCTTCTTCCTATTCCGAACTTCGAATACCAACTGCCGCCCTGGTTGATGATGGATGAGAGATTGGACAGAGTCTCCACATTGTTGATGTTGGTCGGCTTGCCCCACAAACCAGCGTTGGCGGGGAAAGGCGGCCTGGCTCTCGGCATGCCGCGCCTTCCTTCGATGGATGCCATGAGGGCTGTTTCTTCGCCGCAGACGAATGCACCCGCACCTTCTTTTATGGAGATGTCGAAGTTCATTCCCGTGCCGAGGATGTTCCGGCCCAAAAGCCCCAGGTCTCTTGCCTGCTGCAAGGCGATATCCAGCCTCTTCAAGGCCAGCGGATACTCGGCCCGGCAGTAGATGAAGCCCTCCGTGCAGCCGATGGCGTGAGCGGCGATGAGCATGCCCTCGATGACGGCATGTGGATCGCCTTCCAGGATGGAGCGGTCCATGAAGGCCCCAGGATCGCCTTCATCGGCGTTGCAGATCAGAAACTTCTCATTTCCCGGCGAGCGGCGGCAGAATTCCCATTTCATTCCCGTGGGAAAACCCGCACCGCCTCGACCGCGAAGGCCGGATGCTTTGACCTCTTCGATGACCTTTTCCGGCGGCATTCCGAGAGCCTTTTCCAGAGCCGTGTAGCCGCCCCTGGCAATGTAATGCTCGACGCACTCCGGATCGATGATGCCGCAATTGCGAAGGGCGATCCTGATCTGGGGCTTGATCATCGGATGCTCCCAGATGGAGGGCGATTCCGGATCTTCGAAACGATCCTTCGTTTCCATCTCAGGCAGGTCAAGGGTCCCCAAACACCGCTCTCTAAGAAATTCGGATGAAGGGCCGGAGCTTGAAGATGCAGCAGAAACGGCAGAAGTCGCAAGAGCTGCGGAAGTTTCCGATTCCGAAGTCTTTCCGGCTGCAAATACCTCATTTATGAAGTCCGGTGCGATCTCGGGAGTGATATTCCCGTAGCAGATCATGGGCTTGCCAGGGATTTTAATGTAGACCAGCGGCTCGGCATAGCAGAGCCCGAGACACCCTACATTCATGCTCTTAGCGTCGATTCCCTTCACTCGCAGCTCCTCTTCCATTACCTTCTTAGAATTTGCAGCCTCAGCGGATATGCCGCAGGTGGACATCCCCGTGCATATCAGAGGGCGGCTTCCTTGGATGAGCTCGAGCCATGCGCTTTTTGCCTCTTCTCGAAAGAGAGCAAAGCGTTGCGAATCAGATGCAATCTTCATAATAGCTCTCGGATGATTCAATCCAGATGTGCAAGGATTCTGTCGGCAGACGATAGCGAAACGCCTCCGAAAATCCTGCCGTCCACGGACATTACCGGCGATTTTGAGCAGCAGCCGAGGCATGCCACAGTCTCTAAACTGAACTCTCCATCCTCCGTGGTTCTCCCCGGCAGGATACCAAGCTCCCTGCTCAGATGATCGAGAAGCTCTTTGCCTCCGCCGAGGTAGCAGGATGTTCCCATACAGATCTTAACATGATGCCGCCCCGGTTTGATCAATTTGAACTCGGAATAAAAGGTGGCAATGCCGTAAACTTCGCTCTCGGGAAGCTCTAAAAAATCGGCTACTTCTCTAACTGCCTCTGCAGAGATGTATCCATCCCGCTCCTGGACCTTTTGAAGAAGGGGAATTGTGGCCCCTTTCCCCGAGGAGAAGCCCTTCAGGATCTCTTGCATTTCATCTTCTGTCGCTTCTTTTGCGGCTTTTTTTTTCATTTTACCACACGACTTGCTCTATCGAAGCTGGTATTGCTCAATCGGATTTTGCCTTCCGACCTGATTATTAATAAACTATACGGTCGACTATTAACAATATTTTCATGATATTAACATGATATTTACATGGGCGGCTCCATTTCGATCTAGCGATTTTCCGGCGGCATCCCGGTGATTTGCGGGAAAGGTTAATAGCATGGAAGCAATCATGCTGGTATCTTGGATGGGCTCGTAGGGTAGAGGACATCCTAGCGGGCTTCGGAGAGTGTTCGAAGATACCCGCTGACCTGGGTTCGAGTCCCAGCGAGTCCGCCTCTCTTTTTCGATTTGATGTTGCATTTCAGGTTTGCAATTTTAGGTTTGCAATTTTAGGTTTGCATTTCAGGTTTGCATTTCAGGTTTGCATTTCAGGTTTTGCATTTCAGGTTTGCAATTTTAGGTTTGCATTTCAGGTTTGCATTTCAGGTTTGCATTTCAGGTTTGCAATTTTAGGTTTGCATTTCAGGTTTGTATTTACATTTAGTTTTCCATTTTAATTATCATGTCGATCATGTCCTATTGCTCCATTCTGGCCGGATAATCATCGGGGCAATTGTGTAATAAATATTTCTGACAAATGCCGCATCAATTCCCTTGACGAAATAGTTATTGCCCTTGGTGGATTCTAGTAGATTGCAGGGTTATGGAAGTGCAGATGGAGCAGGTGGACCGAACAGCAAAAAAATAGAATCGCAGCAAATAACAGCATCGGCCAGGGTGGCAGCGAATGGTAACGAATATTGCGGCTGATTTTGGAGGAAGCTAATCGTGGTGGATCTTTTCGGAAAAAAGAAGCTGGAAGACCGCATTTTGGAGCTGGAATCAAGCCTTAAAGACTTGGAGAGCGACAGGGAAGAGCTGGCGAGGACTCTGGAAAAGCGAGACGAGAAGATTCGCAAACTCAATGCCGCCAATCAGGAATGCAATCTGGCGCTGAAAGATGCAGAGCAGAGAGCTGCTGCCGCCGCCACATCCTCTGGATTTGGCGAGCCGGATGCAAACGCCAAGAGGAGCGAAAAGTCTCCTCAGGCAAGAGCTGTAAAGACCGGCCCGCGAGAGCTGGAGAGGTTGGTAAAAAGGCTGAAGGAATGCCGCACAGGCGAAGACGATCTCCTGACCGCATATCTTCCCGACGGCAAGGAACTTGTGCCTGAAGCCCGGGAGGCGGCGCAGGCCGCCAGGTCGCAGCGGGGGTGGATCGTTCTGAAGTATCCTCAGCTCTTCACCCTGCTGTTCGTTCCGCCTTTCCCAGTCCGGGAGAGCCTCTCCGCCCCCGGCGAGGTCTTCACACTTGCGCCCCTTCAGGAGATGATGGAGACGCCGGTGCTGGTCGTTTCCGCTCACGCCGGAGACACATTCCTGGGAGTGGCCTATGGCTCCGGCGGTTTTGAGGTGCAGGAGTTTGTGCAAAGCCAGGTGAAGGAGAAGCACTCCAAGGGCGGCTGGAGCCAGAAGCGGTTCGAGCGTCTGCGCGAAGAGGACATAAAAAATCATATCGATGAAGTTCTCCAAAAGCTCTCGGAACTGGCCGCAAAGTACGGCTCCGTGGTGCGCTATGCCGTGCTGGGCGGGGACCAGAGCATGATAAAGCAGATCGCCCCGGCGGTCACGCTGCCGATCGTCGAGCGGCGGCTGGAGAGGCATGACGAAAAACGGTTGGACAAGCTGCTGGATGAGGTTTATGGCTTTACGATTTATAGAATTTAAGACGCGAAACCAAAGAAGCTTAAAAACAGGATCGTCGACTTCAAGATCCTATGGTTTGGGGATGGCGGCAGATGCCCGGAAGTGACGGCGCGCCCGGGAGATCAGAGTGCGGCAAGGATGAAGAGGATCTGGCCGAGCTGGCCCGATCCTATGACTGGCATGTGCGCCGCAGGGTGGCCTGGAATCCGTGCACTCCCGCGGAGATCCTGAATTCCCTTGTCATGGATGCCGTGCAGTGGGTGAGGGAGGCCGTAGCCGGAAACGCCAACGCCTCGCAGGCGGCGCTGGAACGGCTGGCGAACGACAACTCCGGGTACGTGCGGGCTGCGGTGGCTTTGAACAGCCGGACGGGACCCGTCATCCTGGAAATGCTGGCCGGGGACGAGATGGTGGACTACGACAGCACCCTGCAAAAAAATCGCTATCTTGTGAAGGAGGCAGTTGCCAGGAACAAAAATATCAATCCCGTGACGCTGGCATTTCTATCCCGCGACTCCGATGAGCACGTGCGAGCGGCAGCGGCATCAAATCCCCACCTGACCGTCGAGGCGATGAACAGGATGGTCAAGGATGTGAGCTGGCTGGTGAGAGACAACATCGCCAAAAATCCCGCCACGCCCGAAGATCTTCTTATCTATCTTTCCGCGGACAGGATCATGGATGTGCGGGCCACGGCAGCCGTAAATCCGAGGACGCCCGCCGCCGCGCTCTCACTCCTCGCCGCCGACAAGAGCTGGGAGGTCAGGGAAGTTGTGGCTCGAAATCCGAATTTGGCCGGGAAGGATTTGGAAGATCTATCAGGCCACTGGTCCTGGATGGTGCGGGAAGCGGTAGCCCAAAATCCGCAAGCTCCGGCGGAAATCCTGAAGCGGCTGGCCGAGGATAAGGACCAGAGCGTGCAAAAGGCTGCTCGCTCGCGGCTGTGAGATTGCAGCCGCCAGAATATCCGGTTGCGATTGCTTCTGCGACCACAATTACTTTCGCGCCGCACGGAATGAATTGATATCGCCAAAAGCCAAAACAAATAAATCAATAAAGTCGATAACGTCATTAAGTCCCGACAAAAAGTCCTGATTTGCCAAGCTGCGGTTTTAGGAGAAAGGATGATTCAAGATGCACGAGATTGAGGTTGTAAAAGAAGCGCCCAAGCTGGTGGCCGGGATGCGAAAGCCCGGACACTACCGGGAGATCGCAAAGATGCTGCCCGCCCTCTTTGAATATGTTATTAGCCGAAGTGCCCCAATCGCCGGGCAGCCCATGTTCCTGTGGCATGAGAAAAGCGTTGAAGAGGCCATGGCCGCGGATGAAGCAGGCCGCGCGGACATCGAGGTCTGTTTGCCTATCGCGACCAGGATTCCCGAGACGGCGGAGATCAAATGCTACGAGCTTCCCGGCGCAACGATGGCCAGGATGGTTCACAAAGGGCCGTACGAATCAAGCGGCACGGCCTACGAGAAGCTATTTGCCTGGATCGAGGAGAACGGAAAGACGCTCTCCGGACCGGTGCGCGAGGAATATCTCAATGACCCGCGAGAAGTGGGGCCGCAAGAGATCCTGACGGTGATTTATGCGCCGATCGGCTAAATCTACAAATCTACCTCATCATTACAATTAAAAACTTTTTAGGAGAAAGATAGATCTAACTATAGGATTATAATTCAGAACTAAAGATTATAGATATCGGGACTATATGATTTATGGGCTTGCGTGATTCTTTATCTAAAATACAAATCCTGGTGAATATTTCATTATTTTCTATAACTTCGCATTCATATTTATCCGGAAGCCCATTAATCTCAATGCGCGGCACCCTTCGCATCCTGCTCCCATGAATTATTTCCCAAATGCCTGGCTCAACAGGCATCATTCCCCCTTCCAAATTAGGGACTTGGCTAAAAACAGAGAGAGCTAGAAGTTTTTCGAGTGTATCTCGAATTTCATCATCATAGCCAACTGATACTGTCGATGAGATAAGATTTTTAACATGACACAAATAATATAAAATATAATTTCTAGTACTTTCTGCAATCTTGCCCGAATCATTTACAAAGGGCGTATCTATCAGAAGAGATGAAACGGTCAAATTTATGGTTCCCTTTTTGCCAGTTATTGCCTCAATCAATTTCAATATTGAGCCGAAATAATCCTTATGATCCCATTCTTGGAACAGGAAATTATTCCACGGATCAGATGGTTCGAGATCGTCTAATTTCACGACAATTAATTTAAATTTTTCATCTCTTTCTTTCCTCAATCTGGCTATTCTCATTTCTGTTCTGACCCAATCGGACTCCAATGCTGGCCGCGAATGAAGAAGAAGAAAACCTTTGCTATTTTCTATGCCTTTTTGAATTACATCTTCTACAAAATCACCAACCTCAAGATTGCTTTCATCATACCAGGGTTGAATTCCATTAATAACGGAATTACAATAGATATGTCTTGCCAACTCTTTTGTCTTAGAGCTATGGCTAAGAAAAAAGTCGAATGCATTCATTGGATGCTCCCTCTTGGCGTTGCTGGGATAATTGTTTTCATTGAAATAGAGATTGAACTTTTTCGATCCAGAAATCATCTCAGATTCTTTTCAAACTGTAGAATCAGATGGCTTTGGATCTCCTCAACCGCCTGGCGCAACGTTCTTTCGTTATCGTACTTCAGCACGATCTTCTCCAGATCCGCACGCGGCAGAAGAGACAGCTCCTTCACCTGTGCTGTGAGGTTCGGCACTGCCCTGAGAATGTTGTCCACGATGCTGATGCCGGCTTTCCTTGCCGTTCGGGAGAGCGGATTCAAATCGATGGCGATCACCTTTTTGCCCATCGCGACCAGCGCCTCGCAGCGGTCTCCGTCCTCCAGCGGAATCAATACAACATCGGCATCGTAGATTCCGCCGCGCGTGGCCAGAGCCCTGGCGTGTTCCAGGCCAAGGACGGCTGCATCGGGATTCTCTCCCAGGACCTTCTTGGCACCGCTGGCGCGCAGCAGGTCGGCGATCTTCTTCACCCGCTCCTCCGAGCGGTGGAATAAATTAACCTCCAGGAGCGCCCCGAGGGCGTCGGCCAGGGCCACCATCTCTTCAGGAACAAGGGAGGCGACGTTTCCGTTCACGCTCAGCGCCGGATGCTCGGCCAGCAAGAGCAGGGCAGCAGCGGCGCGCGTCGCCTCTGCTGCGGACTCCGTCGTCTTCTCGCCCAAAAGGTAGTCGAAGCATTCGCCTCTGCCCTGGGCGATCAGTCCCTGGCTGCTGGTAAAGCCGTTCTTCACACCTGCGGCCACGCGCTCGCGGGCCACCAGGGACGCATATCTCGGATGGGATTTGGGAATATCAGTCAAGATTGGCACCTCTCTGCGAAATTGTAGTAGTATGAACTTCTCCGAACTCATCCAGGGCCGCAGCGCCGCCGAATGCAAACACCGCATCGCCCAGCATGATCATGCTGGCCATTCCGCCTTCGGCCTCCACGGCCTCGATGGCATCGCGGGCCCAGTCGCTGGCCAGGCCCGACTGAAATGTAAATTGCCGGGAAAGGCGCATGAAATCCTGCAGCGTGGGCCGCTTTAAAAGCTCCTTGAGCGCCCCGGCACCGGCTGCGTTCACCGCTTTCATTACCGCCTGGTCGGAGAGCACCTCCTTGGTGGAGATCGGGCCGCGAACCACGTAGTTCACCGGCAGCGGCGGAACGGGAATTCGGTCCACCTCTCCAAATCCGGGCGCGCCGGGCTTGATGCGGATCACCAGGCCCCCGGTGTGCTGGCCGATGACATCCCCCAAGCCTGTGCGGTTTGTGACCTCCGCCTCATGGGCCACGGCAGCGGCCTGGTTTGCCGTCAGGCCCAGTTCAAAGTGGGCGTTGAGGGCATGGGCACAGCCCAGCGAGCCTGCCCCGCTCGCCCCGAAGCCTGAGCCGAAGGGCATGTCAAGCTTTGTCTCCACGCGCACCGGCGAGCGGGCCAGCCGATCAACCACAAAGCGGCTCACCGGAGCGTCCGAGATAAGGCCGTTGAGAACTATCTCCGTCTTCGCAGCAGACTGCACGAACGTCGTCGCTCCCAGCGCCAGAGCCAGGCCGCAGCCGATGGAGCCGGACTTCACGGGATCGTCCCGGCGCATGGCGGCAAAAAAGCCGGTGATATGCGAGGGGACCCAGGCGCAGCTTGTTCTCACGCTCATGCACTCAAGACCTCCGCCAGGGCATCAATTATCCTCCGGGCGATCAGATTTTTCCTGCCTTCTACGCTGGTCTTGCCGCCCGCCCGGTCGATTATCACTATCCTGTTCTCGTCCGTTCCCATTCCGCCCTTGCCGACGTCGTTTGCCACCACCAGATCCAGGCCGGAAGCGCGCATGGATTCCGTCGCCCTCTGCAGGAGTTCATCCTCGGAGATATTGGTCTCAGCCTTGAAGCCGACGATCTTTAAGTCGGGATAAGCGGAGCGCACGGTCTTGATGATCTTCTTGGTGGGAAGCAGCCGCAGCGTCAGATCCTGCCCGGACTTGATCTTCCCGGCCCTGGCATCCAGAGTGTAGTCCGCCACCGCCGCGGCGCTGATCAGGGCATCGCAGCCCCGTGCCACCTCGGCCAAGACATAGTCCAGCATCTCCTGGGCGCTCTCGGCGTAGATCTCCCGCACGGGCAGGCTTTGCGGGAAGCGAGAAATAATGGCCACATCGGCTCCGCGCCGGTATGCCTCCAGGGCCAGGGCGACGCCCGTCTTTCCCGAAGCCCGGTTGGTCAGGATGCGAATGTCGTCCACCCGCTCGGCATTCGAGCCGCTGGTGATGAGAATCTTGCGCCCTTGCAGATCGCGGGGGCCGAGCAGCCTTTCAACTTCCAGAGCCACTCGCGCATTGTCCTGGATCTTGGCTTTGCCCTCTTCGATCCTGGGATCGATCACCGTCACGCCCATCTCCCGCAGCGCTTGCAGGTTCTTCAGGACAGCCGGGTGGCGGTACATGGCCTCATGCATGGCGGGCACGAGCATGACCGGCTTGCCGCTGCCGATGGCTGTGGTGGCGAAGGTCGTCACCGGCGTGTCGTCTACGCCGCAGGCCATCTTACCGACGGTGTTCGCGGTGGCGGGCGCGATGAGCAGCAGATCCGCTTTTCCGCCCACGCCGCAAAATTCCACATGCTCCACGCGGCCCGTTATTTCCAGGATGACCGGGTTTGCGCTGGCGTATTCCAGTGCATAGGGATGAAGAATCTGCTGCGCGGCAGCGCTCATGACGCAATGAACCTCTGCGCCGCGCCGGATGAGGTCGCGAATGAGGTCCACCACTCGCACCGCGGCGATGCTGCCGGTTACTCCTACGACTATCCGCTTTCCTGATAGCGTTTCGCTGACTGTACCTGAGATATCGGAGGGCATGGTGATCCTCTTTTCTTTTGTCGCTCTTAAATAATGCCCGGTTTTCCTTGCGGCCTGGTAGCACAAACCTTATTTAACCGTTCACCCGAGGGTCTATGCCGTGCCGGGGTGGCCTAGTTGGTTAGGGCGCGAGACTCATAGGGTAATTGCGAAGAACGCGCCTGAGTCATCTCGAAGTCGCGGGCTCGAATCCCGCCCCCGGCATACTTTTACTAGTAATGGCATATCGATTTTTAGGCAAGAGAATCATCACGTGGTCATTGCTCGCGCTACAAACAATGCTTAAGGGATTAAGCGGAGGGCATGACGGGATTCCTGCTTTTCTCAACTCTATTTCTATCGGAATTACCGGCAATCTTGCTGCGCAACGTGCCATTGCTGGATGTGTTCAAATAGAGTGGAATCTAGTTGGCAATGCATCAGGAAGGCAAGTAGTGCCTGAGCATCCGCCATGTGGGTCAAAAGATGAAGACGGGCCAGGGTCCTGGCCACTCTCAATTTTTAGGGATCTTCCTTGACAGAGGCCTGCTGAAAGGTTCTGTGACATCTTTCCGAGAATAAAAAAAGGTTTGCCTCACATCTTGTCCATCATCTTTAGCGCTTCTTCTAAGGGCAATGCTGGATTTACGTGAGGGATGCCAAAATTTCTAAATGTATATGTTATCTTCAGGATTGTTTCTTCGTTGGGGGCTTCGAATATCACAACGGTCATATGTCTACCTATCAGCAGATACCTTCCTATCAGTTTTACCTCTTTAGGAAATTTGAATTCCTTCCAAAGTTTATGGACATCCTCTGTTTTCTCTGGTTCCCACTTAAACCACATCACGAATAGCATGTATCCACCTCCGTTATTTGTTTGTAAAAACTATCTAGGACCTAACCAATCCTCTAAACCCGGCTAGTATCCAGATGGCTATTCCCCACAGGATCAGGAATGCAGCTACAAATCTCTCCAAAGGAAATCACCATTATTAATAATGATGTATTAGTATGTGTGAGTTTCGCTTGAAAGGATGACTTTGCCGGAGTGATCAGGTCCTTATTCCTCCTTCCTGAGTCTCCAGCTACTCTATTGTCCGGGTATGATCGAAAAGTAATTATTCATGATTGATACTTATAGATTATTGGGTAGAGGGAGACCATCTCACCAATCAGTCCAAGCTTAGCCCCTCTCACCCTCCTCCATCCTTGGGCCTTCGGGCAATATCTGGGCAGGTCCTATCATTTCATCATGCCCGGATATCGTTGATTAAAGAGCGTTATGGAAATAATTTTAATGATTTTATGAAAATAACGCTTGGTTCAGAGTTGACTATCACGCTTGCACCGCAATTCCTCTAATGTGATCCCCTCAGACTTCTGCAAAGACTCGTATTGAGAATCAACGTGTGCCGCCTCGCTGCGATTCCCCTTTTCTTTCCCGACGGCTGCATCTATTGCCGCTATTTCATCGGACGCGGCGGCGATAAGCTCCAAAAGCTCTTTGCGCCGTGATGTGACCATATCCAAGTTGGTTTTCATGTTTGCCTACAACAATGCCGCTTAAAAATCGACACAGAAATACTAACCGTATTAAGTAGATAGGAAGGATATGAACTCATTGCCCATCTTGGCAATTCTAGTAACGCCAGAACTCGCCACCAGCTTTTCGCTTGGCCTCTTCCTGGCTTGGCTATATTGTTAAGCAGCGTCGGTCATAAAAGGGATTTAGATGAAACGATGAATGTATTCAAGGGTATTTCGGCAAACTTATATCCTTGCCAAATGCAATATATCATGGCATCACATTTCACCAAAATGGGTGCTATGGGATGGCTTCGGCTGTCCCATCACACTTTAACAAACTTTGCCTTATCCTCTGGATTTATTGGGTCAAGAACTAAAACAAGAACCTCGCGACCTGCGAGTTCTTTTCCAACCAGAACGCGACCTATTTGATCCACTTTCTTGTATACAGGATTTTTAATGAGGTTGCGCTTTCCGATTGTCTCAACTTCTATTTCAGGCATTATGCTCTCCAAAACATAATCACGCTATTTTTGGATATATACTTTTCCTTTAAAGTCATTATGACCATAAAGTTATTATAACTACTATGACTATTAAGTTATCGGTGAAATGTGATGTTTGGAAAAACAATCTCCGATGGTAAAGGCCCAAAAACGCAATCTGTCGAAGCCGTGCAAGCACTGCTAAAATTCTACAATCATAACCAAGATGTGGCCGAACTGCCGCCCTTCTACAGGCTCGGCGCTGAAATGGTCCTGGTGCGCAGCAACAAGGGCGACGTGTATTATGTCACCACGCCCAAGACCTGCAGTTGCCCTGGGGCCGCATATCAGCCCGACCAGCCCTGTGAGCATCAGCGCAAGTACTTCCCTCCGCAGATGAGGGAAGCCTTTGAGGATCCCACAGAAGGCGCGCGCCGGCTCGCTCAGCCGCCAAATGACAGCATCATGCCGGAAGGCAAATGGGCGGGCGGGCACAATGGGCCGGTCGATGATCTCAAGGTGGTGGCCTAGATGGCCGCCGCTATCAGAATCAAGCTGAGCGATCTTCTCAATATTATTTCCGATTGGCCGCAAGAAGCGCCCAAGACCAGGAAAAAGCGATCTCAGCCAATCGCATCGGCCCCGATAGAGAAGGACCTGGAGGCCATCAGAGGCTATTTGCTGGCTTCTGGCAGGGCCACAAAACAAGATGTGAGCATGGAGCTGCATATGTCCAGCAACGCCACGGTCCGTCGCCTCAATCTCCTAAAAGAGCGCGGCATTGTCGTGGATCTCCCCGGCCACAATTATGGACTCAAGGAGGCCGCGCAATGAGACGCCAGCTCATGCCCTTCCTGGGCTGCAAGTATCCTTTTTCGGCTACTGTCTCTAAATTCGGCCTGCGCAAGGCGGCCTATCGAGGCGCAGAGCCCACAATGCTCCTAAAGGACGTGCTCTTGCATACCGGGACCGTGATCGTTCCTATCGACCATGTTTGGACCTTCGTAGGGAAGAGCATCGCTAGGTTCAATCCCCAAAAAGGAGACCGGATCAGCTTCAATGCATGGGTAAGGGAATATCACAAGTATAATTATAATACCGGCGAGGAGCGGCTTGATTACTGCATAGCCCGGCTATCCAAATTTGATCTTGTGAGCAGCGACTGCTCCGGCGCGGACTTCGCGACATTCTGGAATATGCTGAGGCAATCCAGGGAGTTCGTGACCTCCAAGCTGGATGGGGTGGTGCCATGCCCGGCATGAATGAAGCGCAGAGTGATGCTGCCCCAGGGACATGCCCTTATTGCGGCCAGCTCCTTCCCGAGCCTCTGCGACTTCGCAGCTACCAAGGCATGAATGACGTCTTGCAGAGCATTAAGCCCACCGTCAAAGGGCTGGATTCGATTGACATTGTCATCCTGGAGGCAATCAAAATCCGGCCCGGCCAGGCAGCTTATCAAATCCTTGGGTCCCTCCCGGCAATCAGAACCAAGAGCATTTACCGCGCCCGGCTGGAACGGCTCGCGGTTAAAGGTTTTTTGCGACTGGAAAGAAACATCTTCAAGGGCAGGGTTCTCTGCTATCTAACCGAGGCTGGCGAACAGGCTCTTGCGGAGGGCGAACCATGCACTCAATGAGATGCAAGCGGGAGCGCCGTACTGCCAGCCATCGCCGCCTCATAGCGCGAAGACGGACAAAGGCCGGGGTCCCGGCCAATCTCTTTTAGGAGGCCCCGGATGCATCAAGCAGAGCAAGCTGCAGCCGGAGCTCCGGCCAACGAGGACCAGCTCTCCTTAATCCAGGCGGAGCTGCAGAAGACCAGGGACGAACTCGCGTCTCTGCAGGCCGACCTCAGGAAGTATCGCATCTGGAGCTCGGCTACCAAGATTGAGGACCTATGGGAGTGGGTCGAGGAGATCGATGCACGCCTGGGAAAGGGCGCGCCGGCCACATCGCCGCAGGGGCAGAAGACTGCGGCCAGGATAACGAAGATCAAGGAGATCCTGAAGGCCCGTGGCGGCTCTCAGACCTTCAAGAAGCTGCAGGAGGACCTCGACCTGAGCCCCTCAGAATTCACGTACCTGGTGGGCTGCCTGGATAAGCGCAGCTTTGAGGTTGGCCGTCGCCCTGGGACGAAAAGAGGGGAGAAGGTCCTAAGCCTCAGAGTGAAGATTATGGGGCCTGTCGTTTTCAAATGAAATCTGAATACTCGCGGGAGGATAAGGCTTAGTAGGTGCTAGAATCTTTGATCGGACCTCAGATCTAAGCCCGATTTGGCTTAGATTTCATATTCATTTAGCGTTGGATGTAAAAGCTAGGAGGTCAAGAGAAGGTCAAGAAATAGCGCCTGGCCGTTAATCCCTCCGAGAGATTTGAGATTTCAGAATTGATTTGAAAACGACTTATTGATGTCGATTTTGTCACGAATGATATCCTGCGAGCCTAACCTCCCGGATCAAGTAGGAGCATTACCTGATCGATCTCAATTTTAAAGCCCTTATTTTGAAAAATATCCTCGATTAGTCCTGCTTACCGACAGGTTTTTATATTTTATGCGCCTACTATTATTGAGGCGCATAATGCAACCCACTCGAAGAATCAAAGTGAAAAATGGGATCGAATATTGGTATGAAGAAACTCCGTACTA
>Ga0074198_1000441_pt1 | contig 40593 bp, 67 predicted proteins | sample EPASupsiteSAE323_FD_64527 | JGI IMG/M metagenome (GOLD analysis project Ga0074198, IMG submission 64527) | Bioremediated contaminated groundwater from EPA Superfund site, New Mexico - Sample SAE3-23 | ecosystem: Environmental > Aquatic > Deep subsurface > Groundwater > Contaminated ... | reverse complement strand
AGAATTACTCAAGCTTGGGTGAAACAAGTTGCAAACGATAAGCACGTTAGCCTTGCAGAAATAGACGAGCATTTTGCCGGGCTTGATAGGCAATCGTTTATACCGCCTTTTATCAAGCCTAGAAACGCACAGCTAATGGCAGAGGTTAACATTGCCGACTTACATCTTGGCAAACTCTGCTGGCATGGCGACACGCCAGAGAATTTCGATTATAAAATTGCCCGTCATTTGTACTACCAGTTAATCGGTGAAATAGCCGAACAGCTAAAGGACAAACCGATTGAATACATAACCTTTGTTTGGTCTAATGACTTTTTCAATTCAGATACGGTCAATCAGACCACGACGGCAGGAACTCCGCAGGACACAGACATACGCGAACGCAAACTGTTTAATGTCGGCGTTGAAATGCTCGTGCGCGGAATTGAGATGCTACAAGAAATTGTCAAAGTTCCGATACATACATTCTACACTCCCTCAAACCATGATGAGATGTGCGGTTATCACGCTTTGAAGTATCTTGAAGCATGGTTTAGAAAAGACCCTAGCGTTGAAATTGACGTTTCCGCTTATCCGCGAAAATATCAGCTTTACGGCAAAACGCTTATAGGCTACTGCCACGGCGATAAAGAAAATTCAAACGGAAGCAAAGAGAAAGCCTCTCGCCTCGCATCGCTTATGCCGCTTGAAGCAAAGCGCTTATGGGCGCAAGCCGACTTTAACGAAATGCACACAGCGCATTTGCACAGCGAACAGATGATACAAGAAATTAACGGCGTTATTGTGCGTCGCATATCCTCGCCTACCGCAAGTGACACATGGCACACGGAAAGCGGTTATCTTGGAGCAGTTCGAAAAGCGCAAACATTCATTTACGACAAAGAGCGTGGACTTGTTCAGATAATCAATACGCCAGTTTAACACAAAGGAGGTGGGCTAATGGCAACCGGTAGACCCAAAAAGTTTAAGAGCCAGCAGGAACTTAACGACTGCATTGACAAATACAAAGCGTATCTTGAGGAAAGCGGAAAGCCTCCGACGATTGCCGGATTAGCTTACTACACCGGAATAGACCGCCAAACGCTTTATAACTACAAAAAAGATGAAGAGTTTTTCGGCACTATAAAAAGTTTTGTTGACTGGATACTTATGAACTATGAGGAACTCGCGATTGATAAGGGTAACGGCGGCATTGTGTTCCTGCTTAAAAACTACGGTTATACAGACAGGCAAGAAGTCGGAGTAACCGGCAAAGACGGCAACGAGCTATCAATCAAGATTACAAAGGCGTAACCGATGGAAATCGAAATCAAGGTCAATCCGGTTTACGTTGACTTGCTCGATGACGAAACACCAAGGCAAATTGTGTTTGGAGGTAGCTCTTCCGGCAAGTCGGTATTTCTAGCGCAAAGGGCAATACTTGATATTCTTGCCAAAAAGCGCAATTACATTGTAGTTCGTAACGTTGCAAACAGCATTAAGAAGTCAACTTTCAATGAGCTTTGCAAGGTTATCAACAGCGCGGAGCTAAACGACTACTTTACGATTAACAAGACCGATTTAGTTATAACCGCTAAGTCTGGTTATCAGATACTCACTTGCGGCCTTGATGATGTTCAAAAGATTAAGTCAATCACGCCTGCAAAAGGCGTTGTAACTGATATCTGGATAGAAGAAGCGACGGAAATTGATTACAACTCATACAAGGAGCTGACTAAGCGCCTACGCGGCGTGTCTGACTTTAACGGCACTAAGCGCATGACGCTATCTTTTAACCCGATACTGAAAACTTCTTGGATTTATGCGGAGTTTTTCGGTGGCTGGGAAGATGATAAAACCTCTTACCGCGACGATAATGTATTAATACTCAAGACCACTTACAAAGACAACAACTTTCTAACCGCCGATGATATAGCGGCAATGGAAAACGAAACAGACGAGTATTATTACAACGTCTATACGCTAGGCAACTGGGGCGTTCTCGGTTCGGTCATATTCAAGAACTGGCGCGTTGAGGACTGCTCTGAAATCAAGCAAACTGCCGACAACTACAAGAACGGCTGCGACTTTGGCTTTGCGGCAGACCCGGCGACAATCGTCAGGACGCATTACGACAAGAAGCATAAGCGCATTTATATCCTTGACGAGCTTTATCAATGCGGACTAACCAATGACCTACTCGCCAAAGAAATGCGGCGCATGATTGGTTATGAGTATATCACTTGCGACAGCGCCGAGCCAAAGAGCATACAAGAGCTGAAAAACTTAGGTATATCCGCTTTACCCGCCAAAAAAGGCAAGGACAGCGTTTTGTTTGGTATTCAATGGCTTCAACAGCAAGAGATTATCATTGATACAAGCTGCCAGAACACAAAGAACGAGTTTTCGCAGTACAAGTGGAAAGAGGACAACCAAGGAAACGCGATACCAATTCCGGTTGACAAGAATAACCATATTATAGATGCGTTACGCTACGCCTATTCTGACGAATACAAGGCGAATATTGGCGCGGTGAATGTGAGGGTGTGAATAAGTGCTAGTTTCATTAGACTTTCTAAATATCGGTCAGCAGTGGCCGCCCGCTTGCGAAGAAGAACGCTTGGAGATGTACGAGTGCAACCGTGCGCTGTTTGAGGGCAAACACGCCAAAGTATACGCCGAGGATTTGAAACGCATAGAGCGCGTTATAGGCAACTTTAACGAGGTTGTGTCTTATCCTGTTGTGTTGAACTTCCAGCGGCTTATGTCGCTCAAGGTTGCTGACTTGCTTATTGGCGAACCCCCACAAATTAACGCCGGTGACGCTGACAGCAAGGAGCAAATAGCCGTTGACACAATAGCCGAAACAAACGACTTGCACAACACGCTTTATGAGGCGGTTATCGACGTATCTCGCTACGGTGACGGGCTTTTGTGTGTACGCTCGGGCGAAGACGGCAACGGCTTAATCGAAACGATACAGCCGCGCTTGTGGTTCCCCGTCGTGTCGCCCGATAACGTCAAAGAAATAATTGCTCATGTGCTCGCATGGACTTATGAAACCGAGGAATACGACAAAAAGCACAGATACCTCAAAGCGAGAATCCACGATAAGGGCAAATACGCCGAGCGCATTTATGAGCTTAGTGGTTGCACGATTATCCGCATGGTCGCGGAAAAAGAGTTCTCCACAGGCTTGTCCGACTTTGCAATCGTCCAGATACCGAACGTAATGACCTCAGACCGCGCTACAGGCTTAGATGATTACACGGATATTGATTCGATTATTTCCGAGCTTATTGTCCGAGTCGGTCAAGTATCGCGCATATTGGATAAACACGCTTCGCCCTCTATGTCTGGCCCCGCTTCCGCGTTGGAGCGTGACCCCGTAACCGGCGAGTGGCGGCTAAAGTGCGGTAACTACTTTCCACGCGAAAGCGCAGAGGACTCACCCGTCGAATATATCACATGGGACGGTCAATTATCGGCAAACTTTGAACAGATAGAAAAGCTCGTCAACTTCCTTTACACCATTTCCGAAATGGGAAGTGCAGTCTTTGGCGATACAACACAAACCACAGGACAGGCGGCAAGCGGAACAGCGCTAAAGCGCCTAATGATATCCCCCCTCGCAAAAGTAAACCGCATACGCATGAGAATGGACAGAGCTGTTAAAAAGGCTCTTTATTTATGCTCAGAGCTAGGCGGTGAAGATGTTGTCAATCTCAAAGACGTTGATATCTCTATCACATGGCAGGACGGATTACCGAGTGACCCGACAGAAGAGGCAAATGTTATCAACATGCGCACAGCGGGTGCACAAACAATGTCTACTATGCGAGTGCTCACACGCTATGACGGCTTGAGCGACGATGACGCAGAAGCAGAGATAAAACGGATAAACGAGGAACAAAGCGCAAGCGCTCCTATGAGTTTACCGAGCTTTGCACAGACAGATAACACCGGAACGCAACCGCAAGTAGACCAGCTTGAGTAGGTGAGGTGGTAAATGGCTAAAGTAGCACCGCAAATCCCAAAAGAAGTACAGGAGCTTATCAAAACCTATCAGCAAGCGCAGAACGATTTAATCCGAATAATCGCAGAATCCGAAGCTAAAGGCAACGTAACCGCCTATCGCCGCAAGATACTTACACAAGTCAATGCAGAGCTGACGGCACTTAACAAATACGCCGCCGACTGGTCAACCGACTATGTGACAAAGACGTACACCGCCTCAGCAAACGCGATATGGCGTGAACTTGACAAAGCGGGCGTTGATGTATCTGGCGCGACGATAAACAAAAAGGCGCTGAACAAGGTTGTTGAGAACACTTTCGGCTTGCTTAACGACGCTAACCGTCACGTCGGGCGCATTATGGATGACATGATTAGGCAAGCGGGGCTAGAGGCAACAAAAGAAAAGCTCGTTACCGGCTCCACGGTTAAGCAGATGAAAGAAAACCTTGTCAGCAAACTGAGCGAGGACGGACTATCCGCTATACGATACCGCAACGGTCAGCTTGTGAAGCTCGATGCATACGCCGGAATGGTAGCGAGGACAACCGCTACAGAGGCAACAAACCGCGCGGTTATGCAACAGATGCAGGATTTAGACCAAGATTTGGTGCAAATGTCCAATCATTACAGCTCATGCCCGCTTTGCTCCGCTTATGAGGGCAGAGTTTACAGCATTAGCGGCAAGGACAAGCGTTACCCCGAACTTGACACGGCTTTTAGCGGTGATTATGCAAATATACACCCAAATTGTGCTCACCGCATAACGCCGTATGTTGAAAAGTTCGACGATAACGCCGCTCAAACACGCGAGGACAGCAACAAACCGTTTGACACAGACGAGCAAAGCAAAGCTGAGCAAGACGCATACAACAAGTCACAGACCGCCAAAGCAGAGCTGAGAGAAGACCGCAACACGTATGAGGACATGAAGTTGCTACTGCCAAATGACGCGCCTGGGAGCTTATCGGCTTTCCGCGCTATGAAACGGTCAGACAACGAGAACTACCGGATGTTGATGCACGATTACATTTATACGAAAAAGACCATTGAGAAAACAACATGAAAACAAAGCTCTATCACTTTACGCGTATCGAAAATGTCGCGCCAATAAAGCAGTACGGACTTATCCCTCACAAATCTAAGGGAATAATGCAGAAAAGCGACGGTCTTGTTTATTTAACCGATAGCCCTAAATATATAAAAATTATGGCAGAGGAAATCGCCAGACTTGACGTTTACGCAGTCCTCGTGGTTGATGTTTCGGGGCTTGCTCTTGCGCCGATATGGTGGAAAGGCAAAGGACATCACGAATGGACATATAGAGGCTCAATACCTAAGGAGCGAATACTTAAAATCAGAAAAACTACCGCAACAAAAACATAGCAAGTCGTTTACTGCGTCACAGGCAGATAGATAGAAAACAAAAAGGAAGTAAGAAAATGATAGTAAAATATCTAAGCAAAGACGTATGGGGGTACATCGACAATGTACGACAGGCAGCGGCAAAAAGCATCGACTGCGACGAGCTTATAGAGCAGTATAACGATGAAAGAGACTCCCTCCCACATTGCCCCGATTATCAAGACCCAGCCGAGTATATGAATGGCGAAAAGCTCCCAGCCGACATATCCGCATCAAACAAAGCGTTTTTAATGGCTGGCATAGGGCTGGCAGATGAAGGTATAAACCGACACTCCGAGAACCTGCTAGAGCCTGAGCTTATGAATAATACGGCGGTAGCAATTCTCGTATATCTGGAAGATTGCAAGGAATACGACGCCGTGTTGCTCGTCACAAATCAAAGAGCGTTTCTAATGAATGACAAAGGGCAGACAATTGACCGCTTGAACTAAAGCAAATGGGCGTACTGTGACTACGCCTTATATTTAATAACACCTAGGCAGCTTTAACGGGCTGCTTTTTCTATGCCCTGAGTACGGCTCTAAACTGCTACATCATGGCTTGAAAGCCACAGGAGGACATTGATATGTCACAGTCTACAGACCCTAACGCAGAGGATTATGTTGCACCCGCAGCACCTCCCGTTGTAACACCGCCCACGGCACCGCAAGGCAAAGTATGGACAGACGAATACGTTCAAGGTCTACGCGAGGAAGCAAAGACCAACCGCCTAGCGAAGAAGTCGGCAGAAGCGAAGTTAAAAACACTTCTCGGACTAAAGGAAGATGAAGATATTGACGACGCTAAAATCACAGCATATCAGGCGAGTTTGACCAAGGCACAAAATGACGCAATTGCCAAAGCCAATGCGCGGTTGATAACTGCGGATATTAAATCACTTGAGGGCTATAACGCAAAGCTTGTCGAAGCGCTGATTGACAAGTCAAAGGTAACGATTGCCGATGACGGAACAACCAATGTTAAAGAGCTTGTTGCCGCCCTAGAGGTTGAGTTCCCGCAGATTAAAGTAGGTAAGGTTGTAACGCCGCCCGGCAATCCTCCCCCTAGCGATTTAAGCGAAGTGCAGCAGCTCGAAGCTGAGTACAACGCGGCGATGAAAAAGGGAGATATGCCGACAGCGGTTGCCCTTAAAAACAAACTATTTGCACTATCACGAAAATAACACTTTATGGAGGAATTAACTAATGGCTAATGAAGCAACCGGCACCCTTTGGGGGCTGCCCAATTACACGGGGGAACTCTTTACCTCTGACATGATTAACACCCCGTTCCTGTCAATGATTGGCGGGCTTACGGGTGGCAGGATGACCACCAACTTTGAGTTTCCCACAGCATCTGAGTACGACCACGAGACGCTTGCACAGGAAACTATTACGGAAAATGAGTCTATCACGGGCGTAACCCCGATTAACTTTGTCCGCAATCAGTCCAAGAACGTCGTGCAGATATTTCAGGAGGAAGTGCTTCTGTCCTACGTGAAGCAGTCCAACTATGGCAGACTATCTGGCATTAACACCGCTGGCGCGTCGAACAATGTCCCGTCTGAAAAGGATTGGCAGATCGCAAAGGCTCTCGAAGCTATTGCCCGCAAGGTTGAGTGGCATTTCCTACAGGGTACATACGCCATTTCTACTACTTCAGACACTCCGAACCAGACGCGCGGCATGATTGCGGCGGCCGCTCTTGCATCTAACACCGTAGCGGCCAGCAATGCGGCGCTGTCTAAGGCGCTTATGGACGAAATCCTGCGCACTATGCATACCAACGGCGCTATGTTCAAAAACATGGTCATTTTCTGCGGCGGTTTCCAGAAGCAGAAGCTTTCCGGCATCTACGGCTACGCTCCCGAAGATAGAAACATCGGCGGCGTAAGCGTAAAGCAGATTGAAACCGACTTCGGCAATATTGCCGTTGCAAACCCTCACCGCATGATGCCCGCTGGAACTCTCTTGCTGGCAGACGTTGCAATGTGCGCTCCCGTATTCCAGCCCGTACCCGGCAAGGGCAATCTGTTCTATGAAGATTTGGCAAAAACTGGCGCGGCTGAGAATGGTCAGATTTTTGGTCAGATTGGTTTGGATTACGGGCCAACATTCTGTCACGGGACTTTGACCGGTCTCGCCACCGCATAAGACACGGAACAATTATTGACATAACTATCCTCTTGTGATACAATAATTGCGGGAGGGTAGATATATGTCAAAAAATATTTGTCAGTTTTGCGGTACGGAATTTACGGCGGCTAGGAGCGATAAAAAATATTGCTCCTATAGCTGCCAAAACAAAGCTAGATACGAAGATGCAATTTGTTTGAACTGCGGAAAGATATTTCGTAAATGCGGCAAAAATGTAAAATGTTGTTCTCCAACTTGCGCAAAAGAATATGAATGGAAGAATAAACTGCCGGTTGGTGTGAGCGTGGTCGAATCAAGCAAACAATTTCAATGCAGATTTGTTGAAGCGGCGTGCAAAACATGCGGGAAAATAATCAAAATACGGCACGGAGATTATAATCGGCAGATGAAGACACAGGGTTTCGTGACGTGCTCAAGAGCGTGCAATGCTAAAGCTAAAGGAATATCAGTTAAGTTAACTTGTTTTGAATGCGGCAAAGAGTTCTATAGGAAACAGTCGCAGGTCGATCCGAACAACAAGCACTTTTTTTGCAGTAAGAAATGCCAAAAGAAGAACATTGATTACATACTCAGGGGCTCCGATCATTTTCGATATATTGATGGTAAGTCGAGCTGTAAAAGAGGCAAAGGCTGGGTGCAGACGCGCAAAGAAATAAGGGAGCGCGATAATTATACCTGCCAACAATGCGGCAAAACCGAGCGGGAGATAGGAAAAGCGCTTGACGTGCATCACATTAAACCATACAGGCTATTCGATAATTATGGGGATGCAAATAAAAGCGAAAATCTTATTTCTCTTTGCCCGTCCTGCCATCACAAAGCAGACGCAGAGCTTGCGTCAAAACTCAGAGACCAAATATAACGGCATAGGAACAAACGGGGAGGCTAACCCCTCCCCTACTATGAAAAGGAGGAAATAAAAAATGGCATGGAACATTAACGAACTCAGAAACCCCGCATTGAGGGATTTTTTCGGTAAGATATTTGGAACATCGACTGCAACAGCCGCGCAGAAAGTAAACATTGAAGCTCTCGACGCCACTACAGGCATAAGCAAGATTGAAATAGGAACAACGGCGGTTCCGCAGGTGCTAAACACCAATCCGGGTGCAGCCGTACTCGGCGAAACAATTAGTATCAACCACTCGGCGGGCGCGGGAAACTGTGATGATTTGCTCGGAGCATATCATAGGGTTGGAGTTCTTGGCGCGGGCGATTCGGGACTGACCGCTGTTGCCGACGCATCAAGGATGGTTGTTGGCTCTGCGACGGAAGATTCGGTTGTTGCGCAAGCTTACGCTTCTCAGCCATGGCTTACCAAGACGGGAACGGGAGCTATTACAGCGGGTTCCGCTGTGTCTGCAAAGCTCGACGTTAACGCTGATGCTTTTACGGCTTCTACAATAAACGCCATTCACGCCCACATCGAGGGCGAAGCGGCAGTAACGGGGCAGTTTGACGGCGTTATGGTCGAGGTTTACCCAGATGTAACTTGTCTTGGTTCCGCTATTGCCGTCGCGGTAGATGCGGGCGCGACTTGCGCAGCTACTATTCGTCAGTCAGGTGCAACCACAAACTTTATTGACATTGCGGCGGCGAATGCCTCGGCGGTTGTTGCGGTTGGCTCTACGCTGACGCACGACCCTAACGCGGTAACGTCTGATGCTTATCTCAAGGTTAAAATAGGCGCGGTTGTGTACGCAATCCCGCTTTACACGGTCTAAAAATGAGGGGGTGCAATTCCCCCTCTCCAAATAGGAGATATTAACATGAAATTTTACGGCACTGGTGTAGTCTGGAACGCTGATACAGAAAAGGCATTATGCCGTTTTGATAAAAGCGGAGAGCTAGACACAACCGATGAAACGGTAATCGAAAGGTTAAAGACTCTCGGTTACAAATTTGAAGATGCTTGCGAAAGTTGCGAAACTGGCACAGAAAATCAAAGATGTTCCGAGTGCGAGTTACCAATTGAACCCAAAGCACGGCCCGCGGCAAAATCCACTGAAAAGGTTGTGAAAAAGAAATGAGTGCAATTTCAAGACAAACGCAGATTTTAGAAGGTGTAAATTCTGGCTGGACTTCCGCGCTAATAACGGCGGCAGGAGCGGAAACAAAAGCGGTTTTAGCAACGCCAGGCAAAGTGGCTTTGATAAAAGTCAATGGAGCGTATGACGCAACGATAAAAGACGGCACAACAGCTAAGTGGGCGGCAGTAAACAATACCTCGCTTGATGTTTCCGCTTGTCCTATCGCTTGCCTAACTTCAATAAACCTAACTTTTGGCGGCGCGGGTTCTGCATGGGTGATTTTTAAGGCGGTGGAATAATGGCTTTGGTTGTCGGCACTGATACATACATCTCAATTGCTGATGCAAGCACATATTTGACCGCTAATTATCTGTCTACAGATTCAAAGTTAATAGCTTGGAACGCCCTAAGCGACGCAAACAAAGAAGTGCTGTTACGCAAGGCTACAAGGTTATTAGACCAACAGCCAATTGTCGGCTATAAGGTATCAACCGCTCAAGCGTTAGCGTTTCCACGTATGATTTGGTCGGACTTTGCGTTTGACAACTGGGGCGACGGGCGCATTTATAACGGCTGGTATGAGCAGACAAGCGTTCCCGATGATGTCAAATACGCTCAATGCGAAATCGCCGTTGATAATGTTAACCCGAATAAGCGTGCCGAACTGCAAAGGCAAGGCGTGAAATCGTTTTCGCTTGGGTCGTTGTCCGAGAGCTACGGAAGCGGCACAAATAACGCTTTGCCTTATACGGCGCGTGAGTATTTAGCTCCGTACATAGCCGGAAGCGTGGCAATATGCTAGAGCTTTACGCCAATCAAACGCTCACATGGGCACACGTTACTGGTAACAATGAATACGACGAGCCAACGCGCACAGAAGCGACCATTAAAGGACGCAAAGAACCTGTCAATAAGCTGGTGCGTAATGCGCAAGGCGTAGAAGTCGTGGTTTCAACAAGGGTATTTACTGAGTCGGCAATCGCTGTTAACGATACTATCGACGGCGCAATTGTTATTAGCTCGGCGCTTATGCCTAGTCTTGACGGTGTTACGCAGTTCCGAGAGGTGTATTTGCAATGAACGTCACAATAACCGGAATGAATGAGCTTAACGCCGTGCTCAAGAAGATACCGTCGCAAGCTGAAACAGCCGTTAAAAAAGAGCTTGAACTAATCGCCGCAGATTTACAGGGCAAAGCTCAGCGGCTTGCTCCTGTTGATACGGGTGACTTGCGCGGTTCGGCTTATACAGAAGTTGACGGCATGGTGGCAACGATAGGATTTAACACGCCTTACGCTTTGCGACAGCACGAAGATGTTGAAAATCATCATCCGAAAGGCGGTCAATCAAAGTATCTCGAAACACCGTACAAAGATAACATTGATAAGTATACGGACGCACTGAAAAGCGCAATCAAAAAGGCGGTGGAGTAGTGAGCTTAACAAGCGAAATAAAGGGACTTTTGACAAGCGTTAGCAATGTCTATATCGGCTCAATGCCAGCTACGCCAGACCAATGCGTTTGCATCTACAACACGGGCGGCTATAATCGCTCTCTAAGCGGCACAGAGCTTGAGGAACCCACATTCATGGTCAAGGTTCGCGCGGCAACGTACAGCGCCGGAGAGACGGCTTGCAACACGATTAAAGACCTATTGCACGGAGCAACAACGACAAAGCTCTTAATGATACAACAACAAGGCGATATACAAGATATAGGTAGAGATGAAAACAACCGTCCAGAGTTCACAATGAACTTCCGGACTTATATTAGGAGGTAATTATAAATGGCAGAAGTAGCGGGATTCACTAATCAGGTATGGGCGATTGCAGGCGCAACCGCAATGACAAATAGCACGGGCGCAAAAATGCTGGGCGTTGACAGTTCAACATACAGTCAGCTTTGCGACATTCTCGAAATCACGGCTTTTGGCGATACATACAAAAACCGCATGGGCGGCTTGAAAGATACCACTTTCTCGGTATCGGGCAACTATTATCCCGGAGATACTACGGGGCAGGAAATTCTTATTCCGGGCAACACAGTCTTTATAGGCGTTTATCCGTCCGGCACAGGCGTAGCGGGTAAACAGGTAAAGGCAATTGTTGAAAGCTTTGAAATCTCCGCAGCAGTCGCGGACAAGCAGACGTTTTCTGCTTCGCTTTCCGGCATAGCAGCCCCCGTGTCTCTCCCCCTTAGACCGTAAAAAATGAGGTGATTAAATGGCTGAATTAGCCGGATATAGTGCCGCGATTAAAATTAGCGGCACAGCTACAAGCATGACGGCAGAAGCTACGACAACGGCTGATGATACGTCATATCAGATTGCCAACGCAGTTAAACAAGTGCTTGACAGGGAAACCGCACCCACAGTGTTTGACGGCGGTGTAGCAACAGCAGAAGATTACACCGTTAATTATCTTAACGGGACAATCACTTTTGATACTGACGATGATACAAGGGTTATCACAGTTACAGGCAAGTATCTGCCGATGACAACCGCCGCATACGCACACAGCTTGTCAATTAGCAGAGCAACAGACTTGCAGGACGTTACGGCATTCGGTGCAACACACAAAAAGCGTGTTGCTGGACTTAAATCTGCAAGCGGCACACTTAATCAGTTCGATATAACTGACACGACATACATCGACGCACTGACCGCAGGAAAGCCGATTGTTATTGAGTTTAAGGCAGAATCAACGCTTGAGCCAGAACGCTATTGGGCGTTGCTCGAAAGCGACGAAGTAGCGGCGGCGGTTGATGGTATGCAGGACGAAACAATATCATGGATAAGCCACGACGAATGGCTAAGATTGGGAGAATAACGCAATGGCATATTTAAACCGTGAAGCGATACTGAACGCGGACGACATAAAGACTAAGGAAGTCGAAGTTCCCGAATGGGGCGGCACAGTCGTGCTTAAAATGATGAACGGCAAAGAGCGCGACGCTTTTGAAAGCTCACTCGTTAAAAACGGCAAGGCGAATGTCGATAACGTCCGCGCAAAGCTAGTGCAAGCGTCCGTGATTGACCCCGAAACAAAGGAGCTTATGTTCTCCGTTGCGGACATTGAAGCGCTTGGAGCTAAGTCGGCTTCCGCATTGACAAAGGTATTCGCCGCCGCGCAGAAGTTAAGCAAGATTACCGAAAGCGACGTTGAGGAACTAACAAAAAACTAACTGACCGCCCCGAGCGGTTTTTTTACTATCAATTAGCCGAATTGCTAGGCTATGCGAGTGTTTCTAAAATGCTTGGGGAGGTCACATCCGAAGAATTAACAGAGTGGGTGGCTTATTTCAAGGTTAAAGAAAATCACTCGAAGAACGAACAAGCCGCCGCCGAAGCTAAACGCAGAGCGGAAGCTAATAACAGATAGGGGCGGTGAAGCATGGCAACAATAGCGGAGTTAATGGTCAAAATCGGTGCTGATACCGATGGGCTAGAGAAAGGCATGGGAAACGCAAGTAAAATTGCAGGAAATGCCGCTAAAACAATAGGTGCTGGCATATTGGTAGCAACCGCAGCCGTTGGCGCATTGGTTAAAGCATCACTTGACGGTTACGCAGAATATGAGCAGCTTACTGGCGGGGTTGAAACGCTTTTTAAAGATAGCGGCGATACCGTTATGGAGTACGCCAATAATGCGTTTAAAACCGCTGGACTCTCTGCTAATGAGTATATGACCACGGTTACAAGCTTTTCGGCAAGCCTGTTGCAGAGCTTGGGCGGCGACACTGCAAAAGCGGCAACGGCGGCTGACGTTGCGATTACTGATATGGCAGACAATGCCAATAAAATGGGTTCGTCAATGGAATCCGTGCAATACGCCTATCAAGGCTTTGCAAAGCAAAATTACACCATGCTGGACAATCTCAAACTGGGATATGGCGGCACAAAAGAAGAAATGCAAAGGCTCCTTGAAGACGCAGAAAAGCTCTCTGGCGTTAAATATGACATGAGCAGTCTAAACGATGTGTACTCGGCTATTCATGTTGTTCAAACCGAAATGGGCATCACCGGAACCACTGCAAAAGAAGCAAGCGAAACAATAGCGGGCAGTGTTTCCGCTATGAAGTCGGCTTGGTCAAATCTCGTTGTCGGAATAGCTGATGATAACGCCGATTTTGACTCGCTTATTTCAAATCTCGTTGATAGCGTAGAGACAGCCGGAGAAAACATTATTCCGCGAGTTGAGCAGATACTTGTTGGGGTTGGAAAGTTAATATCAGAGCTTGCCCCAATTATTGCCGAAAAGATTCCCGGGGTTTTAGAAGCAATATTGCCTTCGCTTCTAGAGGCCGGAGGAAACGTTATCACCAGCTTACTTAGCGGAATCGTTGCTTCGTTGCCCACAATAATACCCGCAGCGGTAGAAGTTGTCATGCAACTTGTGGACGCGCTGATTGAAAATTTGCCGTTATTAGTAGAAGCGGCAATGCAGATAATTATATCACTCGCTATGGGAATTGCCGACGCTCTCCCTGAGCTTATACCGAGCATAGTTGACACGGTTCTGATGATTGTCGATACGCTTATCGAAAACATTGATATGCTTACCGATGCATCTATTGCAATAATGATTGCTTTGGCGGAGGGACTCATAACCGCATTACCAAAGATAATTGAAAAGGTACCCGAAATCGTTGTAAAACTCGTTTCGGCAATAATCCAAAATGCGCCGAAAATGCTTGAAGCTGCTGTACAGCTAATGGTCGCGCTATCTAACGGACTGGCAAACGGATTCGGTGAAATCCTTAACAAGATGGGAAGTTGGATAAGCAATAGCATTATAGCGCCTATTAAATCATTGCCAGCTCAAGCAATACAATGGGGTAAGGATATGCTTGACGGTTTTATAAGCGGAATTACCAGTAAAATAAGTACGCTAGTTGCTTCGGTAAAAAACGTCGCGTCTACCATTGCAAGCTATTTGCATTTTTCTGTTCCCGATGTAGGGCCTTTAACTGATTACGAAAGTTGGATGCCCGATTTTATGCAAGGACTAGCAAGCGGAGTTGATGCAAACAATTATAGAGTTGCTAACGCAATGAATGATGTGGCAACCCTTATGCAAAATGCCATACCAACAAATACGGCAAATTTCGGTATGACGACAAGCACCGCGACAGCTTCTACAACTCCTATAGGTATGAGCGGCTCAAGCGGAGGAATCTATATTACAATCACGGGTAACACAATTTCCGACAAATACGACATTGCCACAATTGGCGAGGATTTAGTAGCGTATCTCTCGCGCAAGGGCGTGAGAAGCTTTGCATAAGGAGATAGAATATGGATTTAATATGGACGAACCGCGTAGACGGTGACGATTTTGTGTTGGCGGCTGATGTTAATTCATTGGCCGCTGCAATTATAACGGATGAAGCAAGTACAGCAGCTAATAGCGCGTCAATTACTGAATTGAATACCAAAGTCGTTGAGAAAACATCTTACGGTGTTTACACAGGCTTGGGTGTTACACAGCAGACCGTAGCTAATATGACCGTTTCTATTGCAACAGGCACAATCTATATGGCAGACGGCACACGCTTTACTCCGACAGCTAACACAGCTTTATCGGTCACAGCCGCAGATGCTACAAATCCACGTATTGATATTGTATATGTCAACAGCTCGGGTGTTATCAGCTATCTTGCAGGAACAGCGGCGGCTTCTCCGTCAGTGCCGAGTGTACCAGTAGGCGGTCAAAAACTTGCTGAAATCAGTGTGGCGGCAAACGCGACAGCTATTGCGAATGTGGCGATTGTGGACGGGAGAAGACTTTACTGGAATGAGCCGTACATAACGCCGACGTTAATAAATAGTTGGGCAAATTTCAACGCGACTTATTCATCGGCAAAATATTATAAAGATATTTTTAACACGGTTCAGTTATCTGGACTGGTCAAAGGCGGGGCAAACAATTCTTCGGCATTTACATTGCCTGTCGGATATAGACCGTTGAAAACGCATTCTTTTGCATCTGGTTATGTTGGGAATCTATGCGAGATTACAGTTGACACAAGCGGTTCGGTGAAAATCGCGTACACATCAACGCCTGTTTATGTTTCGCTAGAAAATGTTCGGTTTAGAGTATAGGGGGATGTATGGAAAAACATTTTGTACGAATAATTGACAGCAACGGCGATTTCATTGAGGACGCATTTGTTGACGAGCTGACCAAATTCACCATTGAAACGCCTTGCCCCGATGGGTTCTACCTCCCCAAGTGGGACGGCACACAATGGGTAGAGGGTAAGACGGTGGAGGAAATGGCGGAGATAGTGGGTATCGCAACGACTGAGACAGATGCAAAAGCACTTGCTTTGTCCGCAATCGAAAAGGCAACGACCATAGCAAGCCTAAGAAATGCCATGCTTAATTACATAGAAGTTTCGGGCGTTAATTAAAACAATTGACGTGATAAACAACTAATAGAAAGCGGTGAGAAATTGGCTCTATATGGTAGCTTTAAATACGGTGAGTTTCTATATGGAACAACGCCGTATTCAATATACATAGGCGGCGTTGACCGCACGGGATATGTAGCCTTTAACAGCTTGCAAATATCGTCAGCTATTAACGAAAGGTCAACAGCAGCGCTTGATATTATTGATGACGACGGGATATATCGTCCAAACGTGGGCGACATTGTAAAGGTCTATGATGGCGCGACGCTTAAATGGGCGGGTACGATTGACGACCTGCCCGAAGTTGTTTTGAACGGAACGTCGGTTTTAAAATATTCTGGCGTTCCAATCGTCGACTACTGTCAAATAGCAGATAGGCTACTTGTGGCTGAAAGCTACGAAGCACAAACAGCAGGATATATAGTGGGCGATATTATTACAAAGTATCTCGCAAGCGAGGGTGTAACCGCGGGGACAATACAAACGGGCATAACGATTACTAAGGCGGTATTTAACTACATGACCGCTAGCGCTTGCTTTGACGAACTATCTGAACTGACAGGCTTTCAATGGCGCATTAATCCAGACAAGACGCTTGACTTCTTTGACCGCACCACCTACACGGGAACGGCAATAACCGATACGTCCGATAAACGAAATGTCAAGATAAAGCGCAATAGGCAGAATTACCGAAACAGGCAATATCTCCGCGCGGGTTCGGATATAGCCGCCGCGCAGACGCTTTCATTCAAGGGTGACGGCGAAACACAGACGTTTTCCGTTGCGTTGCCAATTGCGCTTGAGCCAACAATAACGGTCAATAGCGTTGCAAAAACAGTCGGCATACGCGGCGTTGAAACTGGCCTTGATTGGTATTGGCAGAAGAACGACAAGACCATTTCACAAGATACCGCTGGAACAAAGCTCACATCGTCTGACACGCTTGCTGTGACGTATCAAGGCTATTATCCTATTATGGTGGTATCGGATAGCCAATCCGAAATAGCCGCAAGAAAAGCGATTGAGGGCGGCGACGGCGTATATGAATCGATTACGGAGAAATCCTCAATCGATACGCAAGAATCAGCGTTAGAATATTCCGCTGGTTTACTAAGGCGTTATGCTAATATATCAACAATAATCACGCTTGATACCTTTACAGAATACACCGCGGGACAGCTTGTAAATGTCAATATCACGGCACATGGCATTGACGAGGACATGCTTGTTGCCTCTGTCAATATTACCACGATGGGCGCAGGAGCAGACATGAGGCTTGTGTATAGTGTGAAACTCGTATCGGGTGAGAGCTTTGGCGGGTGGGTAAACTTTTTCAAGAAACTTGCCGACAGCGGAAAAACATTCTTGATACGTGAAAACGAGGTTATATTGAAATTGAGTGTGTTCAATGACGCGCTTCATTTGCCTGTCATGGCAGACGACGGCGTAACGGTAAATTTGCACGATTACCAAATGTGCGGAACAAATACGATGGTGGGGGTGTTTGGCGTATGAGTGTAACGGCTGGCGCAAATGCGCTGATTTTAACCGCCGCAATAGCAGAAAGCATAGACAATATTGATGTTATTAGCTTACAAAATTCGGGCGGTGATTATCTAAGAAAGGCGTACCAGGCGGTAGAAACAATTTCGTCAACTTCTCGCAAATACACGTTTTACTTCACCGAAGCCGAAGGAAATGACACTATTGTTGGTATGTCGCTTTACGGAAACGGCGCAACAGCAACGCTAGGCACTGGAACAGAAATGACAGAGCAAGTAACAAATATAGTGAAAACGTCCTCTAAGTCACTTTTGATTTATTGGACGGTTTCCATTGCATAGGCGGTGAAACATGGCGTATACGAAAACCACATGGACTGATAGCGATAACAAGTATGATATTAAGACGCAAGCCGACGTTGTGCTATACAACGACGTAAAACTTGTTTGGGATGGCACGACAGGGACGCCGCTATCAGCGACAAATCTCAACAAAATTGAAAACGAACTCGAAGCGCTTGACGCTAATTATGGCACTTGCTCAACTGCCGCGGCAACGGCAGCTAAAGTCGTAACTCTTAGCGGCTTTACGCTCTCGGTTAAAACTATTTTCGGCGTTACATTTGCCAACGTCAACACTGCGTCGGCGGTTACACTTGCGGTAAACTCAGCAGCCGCTATGGCGGTATATGTTGGTGCTTCGGCGGCAACTGCAACACAAATTCCAAAGGTTGCGTATTTTCAATATGACGGCACTTATTTTCAGTTGCTTAATCCCGCGTCGGTTACTCCACTTTACGAGAAAATCCGTGACATTGCCGACACAAGCGGCACGACCAGCGTCAGTATCGACCTGTCGGATATTGATTGGAGCGTGTGGCAGAAAATTAAGCTGATATGTAGTGTGGGTGTTAGCTCGTCGGCTAATGTCAATTTGCGTGTCAATAGCATTAATGATGCTTATTATAAGTACTCTTATAACATTTCGGGAGCTACGATGTTGAGTGGCGGCACAGCACAGACCGAGTTATATCATTCCGAAAGCTCAATTGGCACTTTAACAAATAACCCTATGCGATTTTCGATTAGTATATCTAAATATTTAGCTAACGGCAATGCGGCGTATCACTTCACGTTTGACGAAATAATTGATAATGGCGTAACTAAAACTGGTTCAGCCGCCGCAGATTATCGCGTTGGAACAAGTCTAAGTACTTTCAACATTGTGTCTGCAACCGCTGGATTAACTGTATCACTTGCCGACGCGTCACTGTCGGGGGTAAGAAAATGATTATACCAGATACGATTATAATGGCTGACGGAACGGCCGTAACGCGAGAAATTGAGGTCGCGGAAAACTACTTTGACCCTCCCGCAACGCCAGAGGCGACAGCGGAGGAAAAACAAGCCGAACAAATCAGAGCACAGAACGCAACAATAACTATGCTGTATTCCGTACTTTCGGACTTACAGTCAGATGTGGAGGCGTTACAGGCATGAATAAATATGACGAGCTTCTTGAGTGGATAAGCGCGGGGGCAAGCTCTTTGATAATCGCTATGCTTGCAATCATGTACTACATAATTCAAGCTGACGGCATGGATGCGACAAACCTCACGGACATAATGACGCGCATTAATATGTCGTTTAACACAAGCACGAGCGTGTTGACAAGCGGAGAAACGACCTACACAATTTACGACCTAATTTCGACCACAATTACCACACTTTATCCGACAAGCATTGTGATAACGCCCGAATTTATCTCTCTGGCGATCTACAAAACAAAGCGCTATGGCTACATAACGGCGGCGCAGGCGACGGCGTTAAGGACGGCGCTTGCAAATGCGTAAAATTCAACGGCATTTGTTGGCAATTGGCATAGTCCTAATCGCTTTATCGGTTTGCCTGTTCTGCATTATCGGATATAACAATTATGCACCAACGATTAGCGTATCGGCAGAAGGTGTAATAATAAGCCTATCAAGCACTCGCATAGGCGTTCTCGCGTTTTTAGCGGTCATTCTAGGCGCTTGCGGCATTGGGATAGGTGGTTACAGCATAATCCGCAGAAAAGCCGACAGGCGCGAACTAGACGAGGCTCTAGGCATAAATAAACTAAGGAAGAAGTGACGGGATGGAAGAAACAAATGAGGTTTTAGAAATCACAAGAGAAACCGCAAAAAAGGTCGACGCAATAGTCGAGGCTTATCAAAAAAAAGACCGCGAGTGCGACAGCAAGGACGGCATAATCGGGCATCTGCTTAAAACTATAAGGCTGCAAACCGTAGTGGGGTGGATTGTTATTGGAGCTTGTTTTCTGCTTTTTATTTATAGTTATTTCTATGCTCCGTATGCAGCAGGAAACGTAAACGCAAATAACGACGGCAACGGCAACGCTGTTGTCGCCATTGGATAAGGGGGGACGATTATGGCAAACAGAAGGCCACCAAGACCTCGCAAACCGAGGAAGGGGTAATAACATGGATGGTAATTGCACAGGCACTTGCATAATGGAGGGACGCTTTGCCATTATTGAAAAATCGATGCGCGAGCAGTCGAGCCAATACAATGCTGACCGCGTTGAGGACGCAAAGCAAAGCACATCAATGAAAAAAGACATTGAAAGAATCCTTGAGATTTTGTCTCCCATGAACAAAAAGCTTGATGATGTTTTAGAGGAAAACCAGAAGCAAAAGATTAAGGACGCTGAGAACAAAAACGAAGCGCCAGCGAGTAAGTGGAAAAGTTTATCCGCAGGGACTAAGGCTGTTATTATAACGGTAATAGGTGCGACAATTATGTTGATTGTTTCGCGCTTGCTGGGCTGGGGATAGGAGATATATGATTAAAACTTACAAGCCGTTAAAAGTATCTCTATTCGATAACCGCAAAACTCGATACGCGGCGGCAAAGGTCAAGGCGGTTACGGGTGCGGACATTGTTTTCAATGGTTCCCTGTTCAATTGGAGCGATTATTCGCCCTGTTGCGACATTCGCGTCGGAGGTAAAACCCTTAACGATGACCAATGGAGCTATTACGGTTACGGGTGGAACGACGGAGAGCTGCCGCGAGTAATGAACAGCAACGATATGTTCACAGTCGATTATTACATTTCGTGCTTGTGGGTCATTCACAACGGCGAGAAGCAGACCGTCAACGACAACGCTGCAGGAACGGGCGGTGTTCGAGGACGCACCGCTTTCGGTTTCAAAGCAGACGGAATGATGGTAATTATCGTCACAAGCGATACCAATGGCGCTATGACGCTCTCACAGGCTCGTGACGCGCTTTTTAACGCGGGGTGCGTCAATGGTATCATTCTCGACGGCGGCGGTTCTAGCCAGATTGACACGCCCACAGAGGACGTTACAAGCTCACGCATAGTCAGTAACTTCGTTTGCGTATGGCTCGATGACGAACCAAAGAAAGAAGACGATATAACAATGAAAGTATGTCTTGACGCAGGACACGGCTTAAAAGAACTTAATCAGTCGCCAGACGGTACATATTTTGAGCATGAGTTTGCGCTTGATATGGCGAACCGTGTTCGGACGCATTTAGTCCGTTGCGGTGTCGATGTAAAGCTGACGCGTGAGGATAGCTCAACGCCCACGTTGACCGAAAGGGCGACAATCGCAAACAACTTCGACGCAGACCTCTTTGTTTCGCTCCATAGCAACGCCACAAGCGGCAGCGGGTGGAACGACACAGCGCACGGTCTTAGCGTCTGGACGTATGCGGAGGGCGGAGAACGCGACGAGGCTGCCAACCTCTTGCTTGCTCAAATGGCGGCTGCAGGAATTGAAACATTCGGCTCCAAACTGTACCACAGCAAATTCACGGTGCTTGCAAAGTCGAATATGCCCGCCTATCTTATCGAGTACGCTTTCCACACTTGCCACAGCGACGTTGCCCTGCTCAAGTCTGACGCTCACAGGACGATACTTGCAGAAGCAACCGCAAAGGCTATCGTTGCATGGGGCGGCGTTAAATGGGTGGACAAGCCCGCAGAAACGGCGGTGAACGGAAACATATTTCGCGTACAAGTCGGGGCGTTTCCAAGCCGCGCGGCTGCGGAGAGACTTTCAAAAGAGCTAAACGTAAAAGGGTATAAAACAATTATAACGGAGGTAAAAGCATGACAAAAGCATGGTGGAAAGCGGCGGGAATCAGAGCAATTAAAACATTCGCACAGACAGCAGTTGCAACAATCGGCACAACCGCCCTGATAGGCGAAGTCAATTGGATAGCCGTTGCGAGTGCGTCAGCTCTAGCGGCTGTGCTCTCGCTTCTGACGAGCATTGCGGGATTGCCGGAAGTAACCGAATAGTATTATTCAAAATTCATTATACAAAACAAAGGGTAGCGGATTATTCTCCGTTACCCTCTTTTTTGTTTCCCATATCATCGGCTATCAGCTTGTTAATATAGCCGTTTAGTGTCATTCCCTTAAAAGCCGCGTGTTTCATTACTTGTTCTTTGCCGCTTGGTATGGTTAATAGCAAACTTACGCGCTCATATGGGTGCGCATCGTTCCACTTCTTATTTGCTTTTCGCTTTGCATCTGATACTGGCACAAAATCACCTCACCGATATTATAGCACCGCGAATACAACTGTGCAAGTGCAAATATGATACAATTACGCTTGTGTATCTTTGTGACATTTGACACATTGACAAATACAACGACACAGGTGTATGATGTGACCATGAAAACAAAACAGGAGGGCAAGAAAATGACATTAACATGGAAGCGCACAATTAACGGAGACTATGATGGGTGCACAATGACTTTCAATCGTGATTCCGGAAAACATGAGCCAATTTTTAACATCGTGAAAGTTAAAACCTCCGGATGGAACGTAATAGAGCACGGAAATTGCATAACTAAATTTCCACTTAAAACGCTTTCCGATGCTAAAAAAATAGCGCAGGAAGCCGAGAATAAGAATCCTTCGTACAAAACGGACGAAGACGAAGGATTGGCGCACTCACATTACGCACCGGGGCAGACAATTAGCACATATATTTCCGCCGAAAGAATAGGCGGCAGACTATTTGTGAGCGAGGACGGCAAGGCACTAATCTCCGAAACCCGCTTTCCAGACGGAACGATTGTCACAGAGTGCAGAGAGTACGGAAGATAACGTAATATACAAGCTGACCTATCGGCTACGGGGAACACCACAACAAATTTAGGAGGATATGAAAAATGTACACAGTAAAGTTCGATAAAACGCGCAGCTCGTTTAGATACCTAATTCTTGATACCGTCGGAAACATATTCGCAACAATTAAAACCAAAGATGCGGCAGAAAGCTACGCCAAACTACTAAACGAACACTCACCAAATAACGCATAACAGGCGAGAGCCGGAAAGAGGATAATATGCAAACCAAAGAAGAGCGGATAAAGTATTATGAAGCGCACATTGCGTGGGGAAACGCACAAATGCAAAACGGAAATACTAACCCGTTGATTGTTTTGGCAAACGACAAGTATAAAATTGCTCTTGCGGAGCTAATTGACGGAATAAGAGATTTTTAACGCATAAGCAAATTAGCCCCCACTTTTGTGAGGGCTTTAACTATGCCTATTAGCGTTATGACATTAGCATTTTGTATTCTTTTCGGCTTCCATTATCACACATTTAATGTGTTATACGTCAAAATATTTTCGTTTTCAGTTTGTGCAAATGTCGAATATTCCTTACTGGCGCAACAAAAATCCTGCAACATCAACTATCACAGGATTTGTGTGTTTTGGTGGAGATGGGGGGAGTTGAACCCCTTTAATTAGTCTCATAAGCGTTGATAATACTAGCTTTTTTATCCATTAGCGTTTTTAAGTTAGCATTTTGATAAAATCGCTTCATTTCATCAGCGTACTTCGACACATCTTTTTGCGACAAATGGGTGTAAATTTTACTCATTGTTTCGCGGTCAGACCAGCCGCCAATTTGCATGGCGACCTTTTCGGGCATACTTAAATGATACGCAAGCGACGCGAAACTATGCCGCAGACCGTGAACGCCTACAAGCGGTAAACCATTCTTTTCGCACACCGCGTTAATCTGCCTGTATATTGTGTTCGGGCGTTGCGTTACAACTATCCCCTCTTTTAGCTCACAAGCGGATAAAGCAGTAAAAAGCTCATCCATGAGTATGGGAACATATCGCCTTGATGATTTGCTTTTATTAGTGTCCTTGCTTACAAATTTGTTATCTTGCCCTTGTACCATTGCGCCACTGACTAATATACGGCGCTTCTTTAAGTCAATGTTTTTCCAATCAAGGGCGCATATTTCGGAACACCTCAGACTAGACAGGGCCAGTAAAGCGGCAATCTCGCACCTCTCCTCTATCACAGCTTTTATGAATGGCTGAATTTGCTCCGGCTCTAAATAGGCGTGTTCTTTTGGTACCACTTGCGGCATTTTGATATTTGGAACTTCTGCGCCCGATTCCTTTAGCACCGAGGCGATAAGATACCATGAATTTTTGAGTGACTTAGCAGACATATTTTTTGCTTCTGCATTGCATAACTTTTGCCAGTCTTTAATATCATGGAGCTTTTTGTCCATTATAGACTTGAAGCGGTTATCCCGAATAATCTCATATCCCCTAATGGTGGACGACGAGAGGGTGTTACTTCTAACGGCTATATAATTATCTATTGCCTTGCGTAGCGTCGGTTCTTCTCTAGCTTTGCGTATTGTACGCTTCCCCGCCCTGTGCTCGGCTTTAATTAACTCCGCCGCCCGTTTACACTCCTTTTCGCTTGACGCGCTCACAGGGACGCTAACGCCGTTTAAGCGCAACTGTATAAACCATGTACCGCTAGGCAACCGCTTAGGCTCTGGAACCTTCATATTGTCACCGCCTATTGTTAACCGCCCCGTGCGTTACGCAAAGAGCGGTGTTTTATTATTGTTTGACTTCCCACTTGTTGCCGCAGTTTTGGCACAAGCAAACAACGGTATTGGCTCCAGCTTTTTCGTTATGCTTTTTGATTATTGCCACCCACCAACCGATGAAGCAAAAATACATTGCCTTAAACAACCAAACGCACATTACATAGATTAAGTAAATCCAGCCAAGCAACAACCACCATAAACAGCCGTTACCACGCTTCATTTTAACTGATATGTTTTTTGCTTTTTGCTCTACTCTGACATTATCGCTTCCGCATTTTGGGCATATCATACAATTTTCCCCTCCCATATTTTCACCGCATTGTACGGTTTATTACTCACTATGCCTGATATTGTAGTATTATAGTAAATGTCCCCGATTATAGCAACAGAGGAGAGAAAATAATGTCAGAATTAGACAAAGAAATCATCGCAACATTCACGGAACTGTCCGAAAGCGAGAAACTTATTGCTCTCTCGACGCTATCACGCCTTTTAATTGAGCAAGAAACATCTTCTTTTCTTGCTCCGACATCTTAGGCAACATCTGAATAAGCTGCATATCAAGCGTTAAAGGCTCGGTGTCATTATTGGCATCGGGCTTTTCCTTTTTTCCCATATCGTCTGATAAGCCACTGAGCCAATCAAGAGATACGCCGTAGTATTCGGCTATTTGAGGAAGATATTTCCGATAAGCGTCTGAGCGTCCAGCTTTCCAGTTGGTTATGTTGTTGCCCGTTAACCCTAAATGCTCAGCAAGCTCTTTTGTTGCTCCGTGCTTTTCGCCTATCAATTGAATTAATCGTTCTAACATAATATCCATAAAAATCACACTCATATTGTAATATTAAACAAATCACATTAAGAATTTGTTTTTGTGTTGACAGCACATTATCAATGTGTTATCATTCGAATTGTAAGGAACATTTGACAAACACGATAGCAAAAAGACAAGCCCTATGAGAAAACCTCTCAAAAAGCGAAATGTCGGCATTTATTATGTCTGTTCAGCGACTAACATAATAATTCTTTTTCATGTGTTTGTCAAGTGTTTACTACATAAATTATGTGATTTGGAGGTGGAAATTATTTACGAGCTTTTCCGAGCGGAGATAGACAAGGCAAAAATGCTATACAAGCAAACCAACGGCAGAAAGCTCACAAACGCCGATATTGCAAAGCGCACGGGATATTCCCTAAGTTCGATTGAGGCGTTTATGGCGGGAAACAGACCGAGCGAAAACATAGCAAAGCAAATAGCCACGGCGCTAAATATTGAATTGTAAAGGAGCGTCCACAATGGACAAGTTTATTGTCAAGGCAAGACCAAAAGTAAACCACTACGATACTCGCGCCACGATAAAGATTGACCGCAACGCATATGAGAAAGTCAGAAAACTTAGCTTTGAAGCAAATGTTCCAATTGTTCAGTTGCTTACGCAAATGATTGATTTTTGCGTTGACCGGCTACAGGTTGTCGAAAGCGCGGAAAGCGAGGGCACATAATGCCACGCTCGATATTTGATAAACCGGCGCACAGCAAGCTATACATCTTACTCAACGGCGCAACGGCTGATTTAAGCCGTGACGAGCTAGGCGCAATCATTGGCAGAACGGCGGCAACCGCAAGGGCAAGAATGAAGCGCCCAGAAGATTTGACCGTCGCCGAACTCACCAACATTTGCAGAAGCAGAAGAGTTCCAATTGAGGAACTTAGGCAAGCAATAGTGTACTAGGGAGGTTACATAATGAATAGCGTTATCAAATTATATTCGCATCAGCACACGGTACAACTCAAGAGCATTAAGGTTAACAAGGCTTTTCGCGCGACAACTCCGAGCACGGACAAGGTTGTTTACTGTGAGCAGTTCTATCTTAAAAACGGCTTTTTTGACCGCGACATAATCATTAATCAAAACGGCTATATCATGGACGGTTATATTGCTTATCTGGTTGCAAAAGCGCATAACGTCGAGAAAATCAAGGTCATTCAGATTGTGCCGAAATTAATAGAAAGCAAGCCGTTTACGGTAACTGCTGTAGTCCGCTTAACGCTAAAAGAGCGGCTACTCGGCAAGCACACGCAAGAGGTAGTAGCGTGGTAAGCATCTATCCGCATGGTGCAACAGTCAGATGGTTAGATTCAGCGCAATTGGCGTTGAGGAATTAGGGAGGAAGAAAATGAGTAATAAAAATTCATACAAAAAGCTTCTTCCTTATCAATCGGAATTTTCACACAAATTTGCTTGCTGGGCAAACAACCATAATGGCTGGGCAAAAATGAAAAAGTCAAACAAACGGATTGCAAAAAGAAAGCTTGAGCGAGAGCTGACAAAGGACGTGACGCAATGACCACCATCAACGAATTAGTCCGCATCGTCGGCAAGCGCGATTTTGTCAAGGTGCTGTTGTGGGTTGTCGCTGTCACGGCGTATCTGGCGTGTTGCTGCGCAGTGGCGAGGGGGTAGAAAGTGAAAGCAATAGTTTGTTTTAGTGGCGGTCATTCATCGGCACTGGCGGCAATTGAAACTGTTCGTAGATATGGCAAAGAAAATATAATTCTGCTTAACCATGATATTTCAAGCCACGTTGAGCATGAGGATATAAAGCGGTTTAAGCGCGAGGTAGCTGATTACTGCGGGGTGCCGATTACATACGCCAATATGGAAAACTTTGAAAATATGCCACCGCTTGAAATTTGCAAAAGCCTAAAGGCGTTTTCGGTTGGAACGCAACAGACGTTTTGCACATATAACCTTAAGACAAAACCGTTTTACAAATATCTTGAAGAAAATCACCCGAAGTCAACGGATACGCACATTATCTACGGCTTTGATTGGAACGAAGAAAACCGAATTAACAGGCGAAAAGACGCAATTAAAGCAATGGGCTATACTCCCGAATTTCCGCTTGCTGAGTGGGGCAGAACAATTGAATCAATAGAAGAAATTGGCATAAAGCGCCCTTGCACCTATGACACATTCAAGCACGCAAACTGCATTGGCTGTCTAAAGGCAGGTCGGCAACACTGGTATGTGGTCTATTGCCTACGACCCGACATATTCGAGGAAGCCAAGCAAGCAGAGGAAGAAATCGGATACAGCATTATCAAAGGCGTTTACATGAAAGAGCTTGAGCCAATTTTTAAGGAAATGCGAGACGCAAAGCAAATAGTGCCTACAGACAAAACCAACTCCGCGACATTTTGGAAAGAAGTCAACACAGTATTGCCGGAACAAGAAACGCTGTTTCCGTGCGATTGTAGTTTTTAAGGAGGCTAAATGAAAATCTATTACGCACACCATTTATGGAAACATAACACCCCAATTGAAACATACGAAATCGAACTAATTCGCAAGGTGTTTCCAGATTGCAAAATTATAAACCCCAACGGAGACATAACGCAACCAGGAGAATATTACGGAGATAATGGTTCAATGGACATTGCGGTTGTCACCGAAGCAAATACTATGGATTTTTGCTTTGACGCCATTTCAGAAAACGCCGATGTTTTAGTGTTTAGCGGAATTAGCGGAGTTGTCGGAAAGGGAGTTTATTATGAGGTCATGCACGCGGAATCCCAAGATATTCCAGTATATTACATTCACAATAACCATCTCATAAAATTTAACGGAACATTTGACATTATTCCCGACAGCACAACAAAGCGTATATATGCCACAGTCCATAACCGCGCATAAAAAGGAGGATTACATATGTCAGACAGAACGCCCATTGAAAACGTAACGCCAAAGTGTCCGAGGGATGCATAGCAAAAGCCCCCGTCAAATCTGCCAATTCGACGAGAGCAAGGGAAAACAATATAGCTCATTATGAGCACGAATGAAAGGAAATGTCAAGATGAAACAGATTCCGCAGAAGCCATTAGACGAGCTTATACGCTTGACTAAAAAATATTATAGCACGGGCGACGTTGATATATTGGCGGCGAGAACCGAAGCAGCTACCGCATTATCAACAAGCCTTCGCGGAGACAATCTCGCAAATTATTGTTTTGCCGACATCGTTGGCGCAATATTTAACGGATTTGGGCTAAAAAAAGACGCTACACGACAAGACGTTTATGACGTTTTTGCATTGCTCGGGTATGAAGTTGTCGCAGAAAACAAGGGCGAAGAGAATGGAACAGCTTGAGCATCCGCAAATTACCCACATTCTCCGCATGGGCTATCCGACACAGCAAAATTATCCAGAGCGCGACGATGTTGAAGTTATCGAACTCAGCGACGAAAAGTACACAGAAATTATAACGAGTCGGCGACAAGCCGAGAAAGGATTACATAAATGAATCTTGAAGTTGGAAAACGATACAAGGTAACGGCGGGACTTATGTCTAAAGCCGAGGGAACAATAATCGAAATCACATCGGCAAGAAATGGAAATTATGACTACAAAACGATTTCTGGCACAGCGCAAATGAGTGGTTGGTTTTGTGACGGTTCAGCGTTGTTTGAACATCTTGAGCCCGCTTTTGCAACTTACGAACTCCACATCACTTGCAACGACGGCAAGACCACAAACGCAATTTACAAGGTTAACGGCAAAATCGAGAAGCGCACACAAGCGGTTTGCGCTCCGAGTGATATCTACGATTTTATAAAAGGTGCTGATTTGGCGTATCAGCGTATACTGCATCCATTTGTGGCTTCTCAGGTTGCTTGTAATCCCCCGCAGCCGAAGCAGGAGGACAAGGCAAAGTACAAGAGCGGAGATAAGGCTGAGGTTATCAGAAACACCTGTTTTCATACTTATAAAATTGGTGACATTTTGACACTCGATAGAAAATATTTGCCCGACGAAAAAGCGCAGAAATGGTATGTTGTGGAAACAAACGGCTCTTATGTCCGAGAATCAGACATTGAACCCTACGCCGAACCCTCCGCATTCGATTGGGACGCATTCAAGGCTGGTAAAGTGGCTGTGCATTGCGACACAGAGGAAAAGGCAAAGGCGTTTATTGCTGAATGTTATTTGCACGGCGTTGAGTGGCCTGTTTCAGGGGAACACAAAACGCATTGGAGCTCTTACGGAACCGAAACAACTTATTCATATACATATGGCTCGTTCGGATTTGGCAGCAAGAATTTTAACGAAGGGAAAGGAGTCACCATAATTGATTGTCCCTTTACGGCAGAACCCGAACCCTCCCTCACGGTCACACGCGAAATGTTGGTGAAGCTAGATGCGTGTCACGGTCATCCAACGGATGGGCGCGAAATGTTTGATAAGTACTTTCCTCTTGGTAAAAGCGAGTTTGCGGATGTCGTGAGCAAATGCCAAGAAATCGGACGAGATGACTTTGCAGATTGGCTCGGAGTTCGCAAAGACCGCATAGCCGAAATGCAGAACGAACCCGAAGAGGTTGAGCCGAAATACTGGAGCGGAAAAGTGGTATGTGTTGATAGCTACGGCGACGAAACCTATTTTGCTGAGGGGGCGCCATACGAATACAAATACGGGCTGATAATGTCAAAGCTTTCCGTTGACCCTAAAAGCCGTTGGTACGGCAAACCCTACAACGAACATAACCCCGCAACAACAAAAGACGAAGCCTTAAATCGAGCAACCGTTAAGTTCATCGAGTTCAAGGGTTAACGCCATGACAGTACATCACAATTCAAAGCTGCCAATATCCGGCGTGGTTATCTGCGCCGGACAGAGCAAGGACAAAGACAGGCGAAATTACGCAAAAGACCTCGCTTGTCTGAACTGCACGAAAACGGTGTGTAGGGGGACGTGTAAGGGGGTAAGTGGGTGACCATTTATAGACAGTGGGCAATGCCAAACAGCCTAACATTTACAATCAAGCCCATAAAAGAGCTTGTCGAGCGATACACAACAAAGTGCGAGATAATTGTTGACCCATTCGCAAATAACTGTAAGTACGGAACAATTACAAATGACCTTAACCACGATTTTGATACCGATTATCACATGGACGCTCTTGACTTTTTGCAAATGTTTGATGATTGCTCAGTTGATTGCGTACTTTACGACCCGCCGTACTCGCTCCGGCAAGTGTCGGAATGTTACAAGGGCGTTGGGCGAGCCGTAACGATGGAAACAACGCAAAGCTCGTGGAGAGCAAGGCACCTTGACGAAATCAAAAGGATATTAAAACCAGGAGGATATGCGCTTTGCTTTGGGTGGAATAGCAACGGCGTAGGAAAAACGAGAGGATTTGAAATGATTGAGCTTCTTATTGTTCCACACGGTGGCAGTAAAAACGACACAATCTGTACGGTAGAGCGAAAGGAGGCAACATGACCTACATATACATTCTCGGCGCAATCATCATCTGCTTTATCGGCGGCTACTTGAGGGGCAGAAACGCAGAACAGCGCGACATTGGTTTTCGCGTTGCAGAGCTTCAACAGAAATACATTCACGCGCTTAAAGAAAAATGCCAAGCCGAGCGCGAATTACAGCGTATACAAAAAGCCATAAAAGACAAGGGCGGAACTGAATATTATCCGACAGAGGACGCATACTTATGGGCTTGCAAAGCATTAGAAAATCAGCACGAAACAGCTGAATTTTATCGCAACGAAGCCATTGCCCTCCGCGCCGAACGTGACGCACTGGCAAAACAACTCACAATGCCGATTAAGAAAGTTGAGGTGGATTGAATGGAACGATTAACCTACAGAGAAGATGGGATGCCGTTTGTAATCGGCATAAACGGAAAGACCGCCGATAGCGTTGAAATTATGGACGCTGTAATTGAGAGGCTTGCGGATTATGAGGACATGATGAAGCGATGGAGGATGACAGAAATTCGTGATATTGACCTTATTTTCAGACGAGTTAATGCCTTGGGCGGAATGGATTTGATGGCACAATGCCATGACGCAGTCGCAGACCTCGCCCACTACAAACAGCTTGAAGCCGAGGGACGGCTAATCGAATTGCCGTGTAAGGTGGGCGATACAGTCTGGCGCGTTATAAAACATTGTACAGAATCGGAGTTTGGCGATTGCGTTGGATGTACAAGGAACGAGAACGGAGCGTGTCAACCCAAATACTTTGAACAAGCGTTTTTGGTTGGGCTGTACGACCAAATTGGTAAAACCGCATTCCTTGACCGCGAATCTGCGCTTGCAAAGTTGGAGGGGGAAAAATGAACTTTTTAGCGATATTGTGGATAATTTCAATGCTTCTCATTTGGACTTTGTCTGACAAGATAAACCGCCTTGAAGATGAAATTAAACGGATTAAGGAGGGTAACACATGAGCGAACTGATTGATAGACAAGCATTGCTTGATAAATTCGCAACACTTAAAGAATCCGCGCCTACGCTGAAAGATGTAATTTATCTTGATGGCGTTATGGCTGTCATAGATAGCGCCCCGCCAATCGACGCGGTTCAAGTTGTCAGGTGCGGAGAGTGCCAATATTTCAACACAGACGAATGCGCAATGGTTGGCACGTGTGACGGTTGTGATTGTCAAGTGGATTTAGCTTTTAATTCTACTGGCTATTGTGCAAAGGGCAAGCGCAGAGAAAGCGAGGCGGAGTGAATGGCTGATATAAGTTGGAAACCGCACAAGGATTACATAGACAAGTGCTTGAACGAACTTAAATCAAACGCAAAGCAGACCAACGGCGACAGAATCAGAACTATGAGCGACGAGGAATTGGCAGACTTTTTAGCACATTTTAAGTGCGGAAACTGCATGCGCAACGGCAACAACTGTTTTCCGGGCAATATGGAAGATTGGCTCAAAGCGGAGGTTACACCATGAACACTAACGAGATTGTAAAGGTGCTTAGATGTGGGCAGCCGATTGGCGGGTGGTGTAGCGGAAATTGCGAGCACCGAGAAAACGGACTTTGCGAATTGAATCCGAGACGAGTGTTTGAGCAAGCCGCTGACCTCATTGAACGTCTGCAAAAGGAACTGGACGCGGCGGTTGACGAAGACCTTATCATTAAAGCCGTCAGAAAATCAATTCTGATAAATACTGACGAAACGAAATACCGCTATGAGTTAGGCAAGGCTTGCTTAGATGCTTGTTGCAAGGACGTTGTGAAGTATCTGAAAGAATGGCGCGGACGAGAAAGTGAGGGCGGGACATGAGCGTATATGCCATTGACTTTGACAATACCCTTTGCAAAAACGCATACCCCGAAATAGGCGAACCAAAGCAGGACGTTATCAACTTCTGCAAAGCGCGAAAAGCCGAGGGTCACAAGCTGATTTTCAACTCATGCCGCGAGGGTGAGCTAATGGCCAGAGCGGTTGTGTGGTGTGCCGACAGAGGACTTCACTTTGACGCGATAAACGCAAATTTGCCAGAGCTTATAGCAAAGTACGGCGGCGATTGTCGGAAGATTAGCGCAGACTTCTACATAGACGACAAAAATCTGTTTTTAGAGGGGGTTAATACATAATGACTGAGAAAACATGGGAAATTAAGGTGATTTCCAAAGACGACAATTCGGTTGACATTTCCAGAACCAATCAAGGCTTCTCGGTTTTTGAGCTTCTCGGAATCGTCAAACTAATAGAAAAAAGTTTAGTTGACTTCTTACAAAAGGGTCAGGTTAACGAAACGCTTTATTGCAACGACAAGGAGCTTCGCAAGGGAGATGAAACCGAATGACAAGACCAGAAATACTTGACACAGCGAAGAAATGCGTCTGCGGTGACAGAGAGCAAGATTATGGAGCGCCTCAAAAGAATTTCGGAGTAATCGCTAGGCTCTGGACGGCTTATAAGGGAATTGGGTTCACAGCGGTTGACGTTGCGATTTTCCTCACGCTCGTCAAAATCGGCAGAATTGCAAGCGGTCACGGCAAGGCTGACAATTGGGTGGACGGCTGCGGTTACATGGCTTGCGGTGGCGAGATTGAATCAGCACAGGACAAGCCCGCCGAACTCACACAGGAAATCAAAGAGGAACTGTTTGCGACCGTTGAGAACGACGAGGGAAAATATGCGAGTTGGAGCAATGACGAACTTGTACGCCTTATGTGTGTAGATTTTGCAAACGGTTGTCAAAAGTGCCCGCTGAACAAAACCTACACATCAAACTATAAGTGTTCAATAGCATTTGTGCGCGAACATCCCTCCGAGTTCCGCGCAATCGCTATTAAGTGGCTGAGGGAAAAGGAGAGCAACAATGTTCATTAGTGAATTTGCTTGCGGCATATTAGTAACAATCGCAATCGAATTTATCGCGCTGATAATCTATGCGGTTGTTAGAAAAAATAAGAAATAAGGAGTATTCAAAATGATTAAGAAACCCGAAGAAATGGACTTTAGCAACAAAAACATTATCATGATAATTGCAGGCTTGCCAGGCGTTGGCAAAACCACAGCGGCGCTATCCGCGCCCGATGTATTGCTAATTGACGCTGACGAGGGCATGGCGAGAGTAAACCCGCTACACCGCAAGGACGCTTCAATCTGCAAGACCTATGAGGAACTGCTGACCGATATTAAAACCGCAGAGGGTAAGTACAAAACGCTTGTTATCGACACTTGCGGAGCGCTCATTGATATGCTCAAAGATTGGGCGGTAAGGACTGATGCGAAGTCGAGCAAGTCAAGCGGCGGCATATCCCTACAGGGCTTTGGCGTGGTTAAGACCGAGTTTCTCCGCTTATCCGCAGAACTCCGCAAAAAGTTCAATGTTGTGTTTCTGTTCCACGAAAGCAAGGACAAGCAGGACGATACCATTTTCTATGACATCGTCTGCGAGGGCAGCGCACGAACGCTTGTTTGGCAGCCTGCGGACTTGGGCGCACATTTACATATTGTGAATGGTGAGCGCTATCTTGGTTTCACGCCGACAATGAATTACAACGCCAAGAGCGCTTACGGCATTAAAGGGCTTATTAAAGTCCCCGAACTCAAGGACGGTGACCCTAACGACTTCTTGACTAAGCTCTTTGCAACAGTCAAGGCAAACATCGCAGCTGAAAGCGTAACGCTCAAGCCGCAGCAGGACGCATACAACGAAGCAATGCGCGTCGGCAGCATTATCGTCGGAGCGATTAACACGCCGGAGAGCGCAACGCTGGCATGGCCTGAGCTAAAGAAGCTAACACACGCCCTGACAAGCGAGAAAGAGCTTAAAGCGGCTTTTGCGGCAAAGGTTAAGGAGCTAGGCTATGTGCTGAATAAGGCGACACAGGCTTATGAGGTGGCAAAGAAAGACGAAGGAGGCTTACTATGAGTAATGAATTAGTGAAGTTTGAATTGCAAGAAAAAGACCTTGAATTGGTGGTTAATGAAAAAACGCTTGGAAGTCTAACTACCAACGCAAAGCAAATCAAGGAAATGATTGAAAGAGCGCTTCCCAATTACGACATTATCAATTACAACGAGGGGAACATTGCTCTTGCAAAAAAGGACAAGGCCATGCTTAACAGCGCAAGCAAAGCCTTAAACGATAAGCGTATTCAGTTTGAAAAAGAGTTTATGCAGCCGTTTTCAGAATTCAAAGCCGTTGTAAACGAAACGGTTGCGCTTATCAAGGAGTGCTCTGGCAAGATTGACACGGTTGTTAAGGAATCAGAGGAAAACGAGCAAAAAGCCAAACGTGCGGAAATCGAAAAGATTTGGGAAGGTAAGAATTTTACCCTCGTATCTCTTGGAAAGATATTTGATACAAGGTGGCTCAACAAGGGGACAACGCTTAAAACCGTTGATGCTGAAATCGTTAGCAAGATAGCGAACATTAACGACGATATAAAGACCATTGAAGCCATAGGCGAAGATGTTGACTTGCTTAAGTCTCTTTATCTTGACACGCTAAACCTCAATAACACTATCCAGTATGCCAATACGCTCAAGCAAAACAGAGAGCGCGCAAAAGCTGATGCCGAAGCAAAAGCAAGGGCGGTAATACCAGCTCCCAAGCCAGAGCCCGAACCCGAACCCATTGAACAGTCCGCTTGCCCCGTTGCTCCGATAGTTGCCGATTTGCTCACAAGGGCATTCAAGGTTACTACGACAAGGGACAACATCATAAAGCTGTCTGACTTTATGATAGAAAATGGAATCGAGTTCGAAAAGATTCAGCTATGAGGGAACGCTATTTACTTACGCAGTCGCTTTTATCCTCATGGCAATACAGTTTCAAAGCTGAAAACGGCTATGAGGAATTTGTAAAGGCGCTGCATCGAGAGAGAACGCCGCCGACAAAGGCAATGCTTGACGGTCAGCGATTTGAAAACATTGTTAACACCGCTTGCAAGGGCGAAACAATCTATGCAGATCATGAATGGTTTAAGCCCGTTGTGGAGCTATCAGCGTTACTTTGTAGAGCACAACAGCAAGTTAAGCTATACCGAGAGCTAACGGTTAATGGCGTGACGGTGCTTTGCTACGGCATACTGGATTACTTGCAAGGCGGCATCATCTACGATACCAAATTTAGCAAGACGTATCATGTCGGCAAGTATCTTGATAGTCCACAACACCCGATGTACTTCTTTCTAACGCCCGAAGCCAGAGAGTTTCAATACAAAATCTGCGACGGCGATTACATATATACCGAGACTTACCGCCCTGAGGACTGCGAGCCGATTGAGATAACCATTAAGCAGTTTCTGTCTTATTTGGATAAACACGGACTTGTTGAAATATACAAAGAGAATTGGAGGTCAAAGTATTGAACGGGCTATTGCAGTATGAGCGCGCCAAAAACGAACTGAAGCGCAAAGGCTTATCATCGGCAGATTACGAACAGGCGCTACGCAAACTAGCGAAAAAATACAAAATATAGGAGGATTACATATATGTCAAACTTTGATTACGTTCCAGAGGAAAGAACAAAAGTACAGGCGGGCGATTACCGCTTAGAGGTGCTATCAGCGGAAGAAACCATAGCGAAATCAAGCGGCAATCCGATGATTGTAATTGTGGTTCAGCCTAACGGCAGCAATATCAAAATCACAAAGCGCATAGTTAAGAACGAGTATTTCAACCGCAACATGACCGAGTTCTTTGATAGCTTTGGCATCACTCGCGGGGACTTCAACCTGCTCGGATGGGTGGGTGCGATAGGCGCAGGTAGGCTTAGAGAGGATGACAAGGGCTATCTTGAGGTCGCCTACTTCCTTGATTCCGCAAAAGCCGCCAAACTCCCCGAATGGGTAGGCGAAAAGCCAGAGCGCCAGACAATCACAGAGATTGAGGATAGCTCCCCTACTCCGTTTGACGAGCTGCCTGATTAAGGCGGTACGTTAGAATATGGCGGCTTGAAATACAGCCGCCTAAGATTAAGAGGTGATTTCAATAAAACAGCGCTATACACCTACAGAATATAAGCAATTGCTTTCCCATGTGAAAATTATTTGCACGACAAACGAGCAGGTCAACGACCATATTAAGACTTGGTTTGATAAGAAAAAAGTACTGCATGATGATATTGCCCTAAAAACGGGTGACTACTGCTTTGCAATTAACCCTTGCCCCGAATTAGGTTTTCCAGTGGAAACAAGATTTACCGACGAACTATTCATTGAGCGCAAAAATAGCCTAACAGAGCTTGCTGGTTCGATTAAAAGCGAAGCGTTTCACTATGAACTTAAGCGCGCAAGACTGATAAAGCATAAGTATCTAATTGTCGAACAGCCTAACGGATGGCAAGGACTGCTCTTGCATGACTACATTAACCAATATGAGCCAAAGTCGTTTTGGCAGGCGCTACATACGATGGAAGTCGAATATGACCTAAAAATCAAGTTTGTAAGCAAAGAGAGCATGGGGCTTGAGATATACACCATATGCAAATCAGTGCTTGACAGCGTGATATTGCAGTAACCGCAAATTCCTTATTTAAGGAGTACACACAATGTACGATATACCACTAATTAAGTCACGCATAAACTGCATAGATTATGCCCAGCGGAACGGCTTGCCCGTGCGGAGGGATGGGGATAGGTGCAAATCCCCTCTCCGCTCCAGCTCCGACAATAAAAGCGCTTTTAGTGTACATAAGGACTACTGGCATGACTTTGTTTCGGGCGACAGCGGGGACGTTATTGACCTATGCGCGGAGCTAAACCACAAGGGCGATAGAGGGCTTGCCATTGAGGAGCTCGCAAGGCTAACGGGCGTATTGAGTGACACGAACATCATCGACTGGCGGCAGATTACACAGCGGCGTTGCTCCGACATTGCCACTTGGCACGAAGCCCTGAGAGAGCAAGACAGAGCCTATTTGCACAACAGGCGCATAACCGATGAAACCATAGACCGCTTACGCATAGGCTACACAGGGCAAGGCGTGGGCGCTGTTATCAAGGGCGAAAAGGTCTATAACTTCGGAGCTGGGCGCATAGCGATACCGACATATAAAAACGGCTATGTCTTGTCTTGGGTAGCTCGCGCAACAAGAGAAAATCAGCAGCCAAAGTATCTTAAACCGCCATGCGACGAATTGACCGAATATGAGCCGTGGGGCTTGCACACGCTTGACCGTCAAAGTGATACTCTTTACATCGCAGAGGGCGCGTTTGACGCATTGAGCCTAGACCAAAGCGGCTGTGCAGTTCTTGCAACGATGGGCGGTTACTTCGGACGTGAAACGCTAAAGAACGTCATCAGCATTTGCAAGGACTATAAGACCGTTGTGCTGACCTTTGACAACGACGAAGCGGGGCAAAAGTTCACAAAAGACTTTGGCAATATCCTATTCGGACATAAAATCCATTTTATTATCGCAATCATCAACTCTCCCCATAAGGACATTTCCGATTATTACACCGCAGGCAATGAGATAACAGACCTTGCGACGAATGACGGCATTACATATCTAGCAACATCAATAACCGATAAGGAGGAATTCAAGGCTTTTGCATACAAGGCCGCGCGGATAATGGACAAGGCCGAGCTTGCGGAGATGTTCGGCAAGGTCGCAAAGACTGAGCGGTTTAGTCCCATTTGGCTAAAAGAAATTCAGGTATCGTGTTTCAAAGCACCGCCTGAGCCGGTGGTTGTTGACGAGATACTGCATAAGCATAAATTGCTATTTGTTTCGGGCGTCGGCTTTTATGAGTACATTCCGCAAGGTCGTTGGGAACGGCTAAACGACGAAATCATTCACGGCTACATTTCCGATACCCTCGGGGGCTTTACGTCCGGCAACAAACTTGAACCCATAAAGAAGCTCATGCGCCCAGAGATTTTAACTTCACAGCTATTTGACCGCAAGCCTGTTGTCTGCTTTATCAACGGCACTTTGGAACTTGAAACAGGCAGCTTTCGCAACCATGCAGAAGATGACTATTGCAGTATTCAGCTCCCCTACCCTTATTTACCAGATGCAAAATGCCCCGCATGGTGTAAGTTTATAGACCAAGTAACCGCCGAGGACGCAAAGCGCACGGAGAATTTGCAGTTCATTGCGGGCTATACCCTCTTTAGCGATTGCAGACATGAAAAGATATTTGTGCTTACAGGCGAGGGGGGCAACGGCAAGACGGTTTATACTAAAGTGCTCAATAAGCTGTTTGGCGATACCAATGTTACGCACATCACGCCTAAAGGCTTGACCGAGGCGTTTGAGCGCATACACCTACATAATTCGATTCTCAACATAGCCGGTGAAATCAAGTCCGATATATCGGGCGCAGAGGAAGTGCTAAAGCAAGTAGCTTCGGGCGAACCGCTCCAGGCGTGCTATAAGGGTAAAGACCACGTTAATTTCATATCACGCTCAAAGCTGATATTCTGCTGCAACGGTCAGCTCAAATCCTCCGACACTTCCGAGGGGCTATCTCGTCGCCTTATTATTGTCGACTTCCCTTGCCGTTTTGTGGATGATCCAGACAGCGCAGACCCATATCAGCAACTTAAGGATATAACCCTATATGACCACTTAATAGATGAGTTATCGGGCATATTCAATTGGGCGTATCAAGGCTACAAAGACCTATTGTACTACGGTTCGTTTACTGAAACTAGCGAACACCAAGAGCTAATGGCGGCTTTCAAACGCGCAAGCAATCCGATTATTTCATTCCTTGAAGATTTGCTCGATAACCCGCCCGAAACGATAACCAAGAAGCAGTTATATTTTCAATATCAAGCGTGGTGCAACGACACAGGACACTCGCACCCGATGGCTGACAATCGGTTTCATCAGGAGTTTCAGAGGGCATCTAAGAGCTTGTACACCACATACGAAAAATCGATTCGAGACGGTCAAAGGGTGTACAAGGAAAGAGGGTATAGATTAACCGAAAAAACGTAGTCACTCCGATTTGCCGAAGACGCCCGACTACGGCTACAAACGCAAAAACGAAATGGATATAAATTACAGATAATTTACAGTTAATGTAATTTTACTCCCTAAAAGCCTTATTTGTAGTCAATCACACATCAAAAGTAGTCGGGCGTAGTCGTGAAAGGGGGACTACGGCATAACCTAGCAACACCAACGCTTTGTAGTCTATGTAGTCTTGTAGTCACCTTTTATATATAACTATATATATAGTAAAAAATAAATATATATATAAGGTACAACTTGAGGGCTGGTGACTACACGGCAGAAATAACACTTACGCCGATAGATTTTATGCGGCTGTATATAACTTGAATGATGATTGGAGAGTGAAAAGATAATTGAGTAAACCAAAATACGATTGGTGGTCTTACGCCAAAGGAATGATTCGACGATATCCACAACTTAAAACTGAGTATTCAGATTTACATAGCATGAGCATCACACCGGCCTATTCAAGTATGCCACACGGCTCCGAAGTGTCCCGAACCACTGAAAACATATCATTACTTGAATTACCAAAGACACAACAGCGAGAATTCGCGGCGGTGTGTAAGGCAATAGCAACGACCGAGAGATACAAAAACGGATTGGACAGGCTCAAGCTCATAAACCTTATGTATTGGGACAACACACACACTATGCAGGGCGCAGCGTTACAAATTCCGGTCAGCTACGATACAGCCAAAGAATGGAACCGAGAGTTTATTCGGCTTGTTGCGTCGCACTACGGGCTAATGGATTAAAAGACTACCTAACAGAGCCAAATAGATATGAGATAATCCAATTAGTGAAATAGCAACTGGGGCGGGCAACCGTCCCTTTTGTATTGATGTGGTTCCTTAGCTCAGATGGCTAGAGCGTCTGCCTGTTAAACAGAGTGTCGCAAGTTCAAGTCTTGCAGGAACCGCCA